>WBZR01000026.1_pt1 | contig 249859 bp, 252 predicted proteins | sample 5204231 | NCBI WGS metagenome assembly WBZR01 (sample SAMN12412403, study PRJNA552823) | activated sludge metagenome | isolation source: activated sludge from anammox sidestream of wastewater treatment plant... | place: USA: Virginia | collected 2017-08 | reverse complement strand
GAGGCTAGTCTAGAACTAGTCTAGAATGAATTTAGTGGGATCTAGTGCTTGACCGTTTTTCTTCACCATGTAATGCAGATGGGGCCCGGTTGAAAGTCCGGTGCTTCCAACGAGCGCAACAACATCCCCGCGCTTCACGCGCTGCCCCTCCTTCACCAAAGCTTTCGCCAAATGCCCATACACGGTCTCAATCCCATACCCATGGTCAAGTTTGACCATATTACCCATCTTGGAATCAAATGCCACGGTAACCACTCGCCCCAGCGCTGGAGCCTGTACGGGGGCATTCGGGGAAGCACCGATATCCAAGCCGTCATGCCAAGCCGGTTTTTCAGTAAAAGGCGACACTCGGGGTCCAAACCCAGATGTGACCCATCCACGGACAGGCCAAATGGACGGGGTTGAAGCCCACTGAGCCGATCGCTGTTCGGCAATCTGAGTGAGGCTCTCGAGCGCTTCCTCTTGCTGTTTAGCTTCACGCGCAAGCGCATCAAGACCTTCTCGAACCTGCTGTGCCACTTCTTCCAGGTTTTCCATGACAAATTCCGGTTCAACCTTGCTGACTTCACGAGGGTCGGGGGGTGCCTGACGTTGATCGCCTGCCGAGGTAGCCGCGCTCGTCTTGGCCCCACCATCCTTGGTATCTGGTATGGGGCCCTCATCTCCTCCTCGCCCATTTGCAAGGTCACCGGTAGGCTGGGTAGAGTCAATGCCGAGCATGACGCGAAGGCGTTGATTGACTTCCCCCATCGTTGACAACCGCTTTTTAAGATCTTCAATCGCGGAAGAAAACGCGGCTGTCTGCTCTCTGGCGCTCATGGCTTCGGCTCGGAAAGCAGATAACTGCCACACCTCGCCGGTGCGAATCACATAGTGAGAAATAACAAGCAAATCGGCCACAATTAAAATAGCAGCCAAAATCAATAACTTGCGTACGAACTTCCGAGGAAAGCTAAACCGAAGCGGCTTCGAAGACGATCCTCGAAAGACTACGACGGTATAGGCATCACTGGTTTCGGACGTTTGCTGGCTCATCACGCACTCTCCCCTTCACGGAATCGCAGTTTAGGGTCGCTTGGGCAGTGTACTGATCTCAGCTTTAGTGGTCAACCCTTTGTTTATCGAACTGCAGCCAGGAAAACCAACTACTTAAAAGTTTCTTTTCGAATCCAATCCAGATAGGCCGCCGATCCTACCACGATCGGTAGGCCAATAATCTCTGGAACTGTGTAGCTATGATGTTGTCTGACCATTGTCTCCAACTGCGGAAACAGATCCAGGGTCGTTTTGAAAACAATCAACCACTCATTGGCGGCGGAAAGCTTAGCTTCCCACCAAAAAATAGATTGAACCCCAGAAAGAATATTCGCACAGGCGGCGAGCCGAGACTCTACGAGTAACCTCCCGATCCTTTCCGCCTCCTCCGCTGAGGAAGCGGTCACAAAAACAATTATCGGCGATTGAGCTACCTCCACAGCACCCCCGCTTGGCAAAGCAAACTCCGTACCATGAGATTAAGCCTCGCGCCTGACCGACGAACCCTTCGTACACGGCACCATGGCGCCTTTTCCACGTCAGTTCTTCGTTAGATGAAGTGAGCGCTGAGCAAGATTGCACACCGCTGGGGAAAAATGACCACTCGCCCAGACGACGGTGCTTTCACACCGTCCGGTGCTGATCGGCCTCGCGCGGCATTGCGCTTCTCACCAACCCCCTCCATCCCTCGGCCAGAGCCACCTCCAGTTGACACCCCTTTCCAGGGTCCCTTATGATCCCGGCATTCAGATGGAGGTATGCAAATGAGCTTCACGATCACGCCTACAGAGCTGAAGGCGAGACTCGATAAAGGCGAAAAACTTGTACTAGTGGATGTCCGTGAACCATGGGAGTATGCCATTGCCAAGCTGGAAGGTTCCGTTCTGGTCCCATTGGCTACCCTTCCGCAAGCGTTGGGCAAGCTTGATCCCGATACAGAAATTATTGCCTACTGCCATCACGGCATGAGAAGTGCCGATGCGACGGGATTTCTACTCCAGCAGGGCTTTGGAAACGTCAAGAACCTAATCGGCGGCATCGATGCGTGGTCGATTCAAGTCGACCCAACGATTCCTCGGTATTAGGTTTTGTATCAGACGCGCTCACGGAAATATTCGACTGTCCGCCTCAGTCCCTCTCGCAGGTCCACCTTGGGCTCCCAACCAAGCTCATGGCGAAGCTTCGTCGAATCGATCACACTTCTCGCTTGTTCCCCTTTCTTCGCAGGCCCGTGCACTTCCTTGAAATCGACCTTCATAAGATCAACCACCATGCGGAACAAGTCGTTGACAGAGGTCTCGACACCGGTTCCCACGTTATAGACTCCGCTAACTTCCGGCGCCATTGCCGCCATGTTGGCTTCAACGACATCCTCCACGAAGACAAAGTCTCTCGTCTGGCGGCCGTTCCCATTGACCACCGCCTGCTCCCCCCGCAACATCTTTTGAATGAAGATCGCCACGACCCCTGCTTCTCCCTCCGGGTCCTGCCGAGGCCCATACACATTCGCGTATCGGAGACTCACCACCTGCATCCCGCTGAGCCGATTGTAATAAAACAAGTAATGCTCGCCGCACAACTTGCTGATGCCGTATGGAGACAAGGGCTGGGTCGCATGCGTCTCAGGCGCCGGGAACACCTGCTGTTCCCCATAGATTGCTCCCCCCGATGAGGAGAACACGATCTTTCGCGCACCATGCTTGGATACCTGATCAAGGACGTTTAACGTGCCCAGCACATTGACCTGGGCATCAAACATTGGGTCATCGACAGAGCGGCGGACGTTCATCTGGGCCGCCAAATGGAAGACCACCGCCGGCCGTTCGTTGCGAAACACCCGTTCCAGCTTAGGGCTTTCGATATCGAGCTTGTAGAACTGGGCCACCTTAGGAACATTTTTTCGCTTTCCCGTGACCAGGTTATCTACCACCACAACATCGTGCCCCTCTTGCAGTAACCGATCCACCACATGCGATCCGATAAACCCAGCCCCTCCGGTGACCAAGACTTTCATACGTGTTCGTACCCTTCCGTTATCGAAGATCCTGGCAAGCCATCTTCCAGTCAGCGTCACTCAGAGTACACCTTCTGAGAGCGCCCGCAAAGTGTTTTCGTCTTGCCCAGGTCGCCGCTGCCCGTGGCTCGCGAGCTTGCTCAAGCTCCCTGCCTGAGTCAGCTATCCATCAAAGGCGCGTCGAAACCAAGCCAAGATCTCCCGGTTCCCTTTGCGCCCTTCGATCGGACAGTCCATACGGCCCGCCACCGCAAGGCCCAGGCCCCCTGCGCAGGCAATCACTTTCTGGACGGCCGCCTCTCGAAGAGCCTCATCTCGCACAATACCGCCCCGCCCGACTTGCCCTTTCCCCACCTCGAACTGTGGCTTAATAAGGGAGAGCACGATCCCGGATGGAGCCAAAAGCGGAACGATGCACGGCATGACCAGAGACAAAGAAATGAAAGACACGTCGATGACGACCACATCGAAGGGCTCTGGTAGCACGCCTGGGGCAAGGTGGCGAATGTTAGTGCGCTCGAAAAGAACCACACGTGCATCCTGCCGCAAACGCCAATCAAACTGTCCATATCCAACATCCACGGCATACACCCGGGCCGCCGCCCTTTGCAAAAGGCAGTCGGTAAACCCTCCTGTCGAACACCCCACATCCAGGCAGATTTTTCCCCTCGGATCGATCTGAAACTCATTCAATCCCGCAGCGAGTTTCTCGCCGCCGCGACCGACATAGGGAGAAGCTCGCCCTATGATCTCCACCTCGGCGTGCGAGGGAATCGGCTTGGCCGCCTTATCGACCATGACTCCATCGACCCTTACCAATCCGGCCAGGATCAATCGCGCTGCATCCTCCCTGCTCGTCACGAGGCCGCGAACGACTAAGGCACGGTCTAACCGTTCTCGCTCATGAGAAAGTCTGGACTTCATGGAATGCACAGTACGAAACCAGGAAGGGTCTCAACGGAAGGTCGATGCACGGTCTGAGCTGCGTTTACGTAGACGGCTCCGCTTCGTCTTCGCTGAGGGAAATAGCCTGAATACGCCGTTTCCCGTCCTTCTCCTGCACCAAAATCTCTACTTTGCGTTCGGCATCCTCCAACATTTTGAGACACGTTTTGGATAGTCGAATGCCTTCCTCAAAAATTTTCAACGAGTCGTCCAGGGGCAGGTCCCCCTTCTCCAATTCAGCGACGATCGTTTCCAATCGCGCCATCGCATATTCAAATTTGATCGCAGCCACGCTGTGTCTCCTGCGCAGTTATGAGACCGCGCATTATTGCCTGCCCCCATGGAGAGGTCAAGCCACCCACTACCGCAAGACTTCGTGAACCACGCAGACAAGCTGTCCTTCGGCCAAATGCGCCTGGAGGACTTCTCCCTGCTCGACTTCGGAAGTCCTGCGCACGACCCGTCCGTCCGAAACCTTGCGCACGATACTGTACCCTCTTTTCAGGATGGCCAGAGGGCTCAACGCATCGAGCGCGCCCATCTGCGCCATCACAACCTGCTTCCGGTGCAGAAGGATTCGACGAGTTTCCTGCTCCAATCGCCGACAAAGCTGAGGAACCAGCACCAGGGCTGTCTGAATCCTGCGTTGCGGACTGTTTGTCAACAAAGCGTGGTGTCCGGCCATTCCGCTGCGATGAAGCAGCATCAGGCGCTCTCGAAACGAATGCACCAATCGCTCACTCACATCATCCACTCGCTGGGCTAGGCCTTGCATTCGAAACCTCGTCTCTCGCAGCACGCCGATCGACCGTTCCCACCGATGTCGTTGCATCATCAAGGCGGTGTGCATGACCCGGCGGAGGCGCACGGTCGCATCGCCCAACCGATCCACAATCTCTTGCAAGACTGGCACAACTGCCTCCGCAGCGGCAGAGGGAGTCGGTGCCCGGTAATCGGCCGCAAAGTCCGAAAGCGTAACATCGATCTCGTGGCCGACGGCGGAGACGACCGGCACGGGCGACTGTACGATCGCACGCACCACCACCTCCTCGTTGAACGCCCACAAATCTTCCCACGAGCCGCCGCCTCGCCCGACGATCAACACGTCAACCTGAGGCAAGGCACTCAGAGAGGCAATCGCTTCCGCAATCAGTTCGGCCGCGCCGTCTCCCTGCACCGGAACGGGCGCGATTAACACATTGGTGAGCGGGTTGCGACGACGAAGCACCGCGACAATGTCGCGAATCGCAGCACCGGCCAGAGAGGTGACCACACCGACCGTAGTCGGGAATGCCGGCAAGGGACGCTTGCGCGCCTCATCAAATAGACCCTCAGCCGCAAGACGTGCTTTCAGTTGTTCGTAGGCGAGTTGGAGAGCCCCAATCCCCTTTGGTTCGACCGCTTCGACCACGAGCTGATATTCTCCACGCGGTTCGTACAGGGTGATACGCCCCCTTGCAATGACGGCCATCCCCTCCTGCAACGCGAATCGCAGTCGCTGGGCCGTCGTGCGGAATAAGACGCCACGCAACTGGCTCTGATCGTCTTTCAGGGTGAAATACACGTGCCCGGATGAGGGAACCCGAAGATTCGAGATTTCCGCCTCTACCCACACGTCAGGAAACTGCCGTTCGAGCGAATCTCGAATCAGTCGCGTGAGGCTTGAAACGGAAAGAATGGGATGGAGTAATGCGTGGTGACCGGTCATGCCTCAGTACGCTGAGAGAATGAGTGTGGTCGCACTCAGTCGATCACGCGAATGCGCTCGATCGACAGCGCCTTTCCCACGACAGCATCCAAATCGAGGAGGACGGCACAGAATACCGTGGGGCCCCCTGCCACTTCGAAACGACGCGGCATGCCCGTGAGAAATTTTTCGATCGCCAATTCTTTCTTAATACCGATCACAGAATGAAGCGGACCGGTCATTCCGATATCGGTGATATAGGCCGTCCCTTTCGGAAGGATCTGCTCGTCCGCAGTCTGGACATGGGTGTGAGTCCCGACCACAGCCGTCACCAATCCATCCAGGTAATGGCCCATCGCCATCTTCTCAGAGGTTGCCTCGGCATGCATGTCCACCACGATAGTGGGCACCTCGGCCTTGAGTCGTTCGACTTCTCGCTTGCCCACCTGAAAGGGACAATCAATCGTGGGCATGAAGGCACGCCCCATCAAATGCAAAACGGCCACCGATTGACCACCTGGGGTGGTGAATACATAACTGCCCTTCCCGGGAACACCGGCCGGATAGTTGGCTGGGCGCAGGAGCCGCGGTTCGCGCGGAAAGACATCGAGAATTTCTTTTTTATCCCACGCATGATTCCCGGTCGTGATGACCGACACGCCCAACTCGAAGAGATCGTCGACCAGGTCAGGCGTGATGCCGAATCCTCCTGCAACATTTTCTCCATTCCCGACCACCACATCGACTTCGTGCCTGGCCACCAGCCTCGGCAGAAGACGAGCGACAGCCCGTCGCCCAGGCTCTCCCATGATGTCGCCGATCATCAAGACTTTCATCGCCACACGCTCATTTTGCAAAGTCGACGAATCGACTCTCCCGAATCACCGTCACCTTGATTTGGCCTGGATACGTGAGCTCCTGCTCGATCTTCTTCGCCAACTCCCTGGAGAGCTGAAAACACTCAGGATCGCTCAAATCCTCCTGCTTGACGATGACGCGAATCTCCCGTCCCGCTTGAATGGCGTAGGCTTTCTGTACACCCTTATGAACGGTAGCCAACGACTCCAACTTCTCCAGGCGTTTGACGTAGGACTCCAGGGCCTCGCGACGGGCGCCGGGACGCGCGGCGGATAAGGCCTCCGCAGCCGCGACCAGCACGGTTTCGGGACAAATCGCCTCGACCTGTTCATGGTGCGCCGCAATAGCGTTGACCACCTTCGGATGTTCGCCGTACTTCTTGGCGATTTCCGCGCCCAACATGGCATGCGGGCCTTCTTCCTCGTGACTGACGGCCTTGCCGATATCGTGCAGGAGCGCGCCTCGCTTGGCCAACTTGACGTCCAACTTCAATTCGGACGCCATGATACCGCAGATATAGGCGGCCTCTCGCGCATGATAGAGATTGTTTTGACCATAACTCGTGCGATATTTCAGCCGCCCAAGCACCTTGACCAACTCCGGATGGAAATCGGACAGGCCGACTTCGAAGATCACCTTCTCGGCCTCCTCGATCATCAACTTCTCGATGTCCGTCTTGACCTTTTCGACGATCTCCTCGATCCGAGTCGGATGGATTCGACCGTCATGCATCAGCCTTTCCAACGATACCTTGGCAATCTCGCGACGCAACGGGTCGAACCCCGAAATAATGACGGCCTCCGGAGTTTCGTCGATGATGAGATCAATGCCGGTCGCAGCTTCGAGCGCGCGAATGTTTCGACCTTCCCGCCCGATGATCCGCCCTTTCATGGCGTCATTGGGAATCGGCACGACTGAAATCGTCGCCTCATTCACATAGTCACGCGTCACCCGTTGGATAGAGCACGCAATGATTTCCCGGGCCTCGCGCTCGGCATTCTCTTTCGCTTCTTCCAAGAGACGCTTTGCAAGCCCCGCCGCATCCAACCGGGCTTGGCTCTCCATTTCCTGGATCAGTTGACGCTTCGCCTCCTCCGCCGTCAAGCTGGCTACTTGCTCAAGTGCCTCCCGATGTTGCCGGAGGACCTGCGCGCAGGCTGCTTCCTTGTGCGTCAGCCCTTCTTCACGCTTCAGCAATTCCTGTTCGCGCCTCAAGACCTCCTGGTCGCGTTTTTCGAATGTCGTGATCTTCTTATCCAGACTTTCTTCCCGCTGCGACAGACGCCGCTCGATGTTCGCAACCTCGGCCAGTTTCGCCTTCTGCTCCTTCTCCAGTTCCGTCTTGGCTTGAAAGAGCAAATCCTTGGCCTCCAGCCTAGCTTCCTTCAGGACCGTCTCAGCCTCTCGCTGAGCCGATTGAAGGATCTGAGCCGATTGATCCTCCGCCTGACTGTGACGCGCCAAGACTGAGCGTCGACGCAAGACTTCGTACAGCCCCACTCCGAGGCCCGCTCCCACCAACGCGATGATGATGCTCACGACAATGTTGAGAGTAATGGGAAACACCTCCCTGAAGGCGGTCGGCCATCAAGCCATGACCGCACGAATGGATGCACGTATCGAAAAGACAGAGGGTCGAGGAGCGCAGGGATGAGAGGAAAGACGAGACGGAAGGAAGCCCGACAATTTGAGCAGGCAGAAAAACGATTGGAATCGCCAGATGCTAATTCAAATAGAGGGGTGGCCGCCCTCGATCTGAATCTAAACCTCTATTCCTGTATAGACGATACGACTGCATTCGCCGATGAGGAATAGCCTGACGCACAAGGCATGGAACAGGGCGACCTGCCCGTACAAATACCCGTTCGAAGCACGTCACCGCCCCGCCTGCGCTATTGCGCGACGGAGCCACGCCCCTGCGGGCGCTTTGCAGGACCCATCCGACCACAACCACCGTAAAAAGCACGACAAACGAGAACGATTCCATATGGTTAGCGCTCAAATACCGTCTTCAGATATTCTGTCCCTTTGTCTCGAAACTTCCCTTCCTCTCCTAACTTGGCGTTGACCCTCAGGTCAAAACGACATGCGAAACGATAACAAAGGAGTGCGGTGAAAGCAAGGTGAAACTCAGCGTGACAACATAGACGGCATCTGCTGATCAATTGATTCCATCAGGGACGCCATACGCCGATCGACGTCCGCCTCTCCCTGCTTATATTTACGTTCCGACTCCATCCACTCATGGGCGATGTTCAGGGCTGCCAAGACCGCAAGTTTGGCGGGAGTGGCCGAGCGCATCCCGACGGCGACATGCTTCATCTGCCGGTCCACGACTTCGGCCAGCTGTTTCACATAGGCTTCATCCGCATCGCCGTTGATGGTATACCGCTGGCCATAGATCTCCACGTCAATGGTCTTAGTCAAGCGCCACCTCCTTGGGTTCATCCAGGCATTCCAACAAGTCGATCTCCCCGATGACTTTTTCAATCCGCGCGCGGATGTCCAGCCGTTCCTGTTCCCACCGTCGATTCTCATCGTCACGAATGGCAACCCGTTCCCGTGCCAAACGTAGGTCGTCTTCCAGTGAGGCATTCTTGCGCTTGAGATCCTGAACAAGCTTCACCAAATCCCGAATCCGAACTTCAAGAGCATCAAGACGGTCTAAAGTCATGGTATTTCCTCATGTCAGAATGGTAGTGGCGTACACCGGGTATCGGGGGCGAAATATAGGAAGTTCACTCCGCCTTGTCAAGAAACCGGCGCCGGTGCAGGCGTTCCACCGTACAGGCGTCGATACTCGCCATAACTGCGCAACACGCGCTTTACATAGAGGCGCGTCTCTTGATAGGGGATGAGTTCGACAAATTCGTCTTGGTCTCGCCCGCGATGGACCGCAGCCCAAGCATTCACGGCCATCGGCCCGGCATTGTACGCCGCAACCGCATAGGCCAGATTGCCCCCATACTGCTCAACCAATTGGCCAAGATATCGCACCCCCAGCCGAATATTCGTCTCTTGGTCGAACAAGTCGTCCCGACCGACCGCCGACAACCCATATCGTTGCGCCACCGCGTTCGCAGTAACGGGCATCAGTTGCATCAAACCGATCGCCCCCACGACCGACACTGCCTTGTCATCGTACTGGCTCTCTTCACGAATGATGGCGGCCGCCAGGAAGGGATCCACCACCTTAATGCCTTGCGCAACGATCGTGGGGAGCAACCCGGTCGGATAGGCCACCGCCCAGAGCGCAGGCGTGGTCGGCAATCCGCTCCGTTCCAGCTTCTCCCGGAAATGCACCTTGGCCACGCGTAGGGCCGGATAATAGGCCCCGACTTCGTACAGCAGGCTCGAGAAGGCCAGCAAGACGTCAGGGTCCCGACTGTAATGTTCTGTCAAAGCCCCGAGTTCACGGGCCGCATCATCCGACAAACCCAATAATTTTAGCTCCATGCCACGCTGATACAGGGGGTGCCGTTCGATCTCCGCGCGCCGTAGGTCCGGCAACCGGTCTCCTTCCCCATTTGGCCGTTGCTCGACGGACACGGTGGCAGGGATGGCCGACAGGGGCCCCGTGCGGCCGGCGGCCAATTGGCAGTAATAACTGTAGGTATGCTGTTGGCAAATGCGCGCATAGGACTCGGTCAACGGCACGCGTTTGTCGCGTTCCTCAGCCCGTGCGGCCCAATACATGGCTTGGGGCTCGAAGCCGTTGACGTGGAGGTCGACCAGGCTTTTGAACGTATCAGCCGCCTCCCGGTACCGCGCAGTCCGATATTGCGTCCATCCCACGCGCCAGAGCCCTTCGGCCCGCTGGCTCGCCGAATCCCCAAGTTTGGCGACCTGGCGGAACATGGCAATCGCATCATCAAATCGAGCCTGATCCTCCAGCCAGACGCCGGCAAACAAATGGACCAGGGCGCGCTGATCCCCTCCCAGCGCACCCTGCGCAGCCGTGCGTGTCAATTCGAGGAGCTTGTCGCCTTGGTTCTGCCGCAAGTACACGCGCGCCAGCCACACCGTCGCCTCGGCAGATTCCTGCACGCGATCGGCCACCAATCCACGAAAAGTCTCTCGTGCCTGATCGTACTGTTTGAGGCGAACGTGCGCGATACCCATCTTCAGCTTGGCTTCGGAGCGGCGCGGGTGGGAGGGGGCCAAGGCCATGAACCGGCGCAATTCGTCCACAGCCTCCGCTTGCATCGCCAACCCCAGAAAGACCTGGGCGCGGACGTAATGATCCTCTGCCGTCGGCACCCAGTATTCCCCACCGACGCCTGCATCGAGTCGTCCTTTGGCTTCGCGCGCTTCGGGTGACTGGGGGTATCGAAGCCACAACTGTTTCAGCGCGTGGCGGGCTTCGAGCCATCGATTGCCTCGTGCATGGCAGTCGGCCTGGTGCCACCAGGCCAAGGGAGCCGCCGCATCCTTCTCGGCAAGAGTTACCCCACGCTCCAACCATTCCACCGCGCGGGGACACACGTTTGCGCCATACCACGCCTCTCCCGTACGGTAGGCGACCTTGGCAATCAGATTCGAGTTCGGGACAGCCTTCGGGATGGTTTCCAGCAACTCAGCAGCTTGGACAAGCTCATTCGTCTTGATCAGGGAATCCGCAATCCAAAAGCGCAGGTAGTCATCAAGGAGTGGTATTTCCGGTTGCGCGGCGCGAAGCCACTTCAAGGCTTCGGCCGGATCCCGCTCTACCTGCAGCACACCGAGCAAGAGTCCGGCACGTTTCGCCCAGACGGTCGAAGGATACAAGTCCACCACTCGTCGCAGCTGATCACGCTTCTGCACGAACATTTGTTCACGTTGTGCGGCTCCTCCGGTCCGTTCATTCAGCGCGGCGGCCGACCGGAAACAATCTTCAGCCGACACACAGGGAGTAATCGTCGGGGGTCGCGGGTCAGGAGGCTCTGCTACGGCCAGGACGAACAGGCCGGACACCAGGATACCCGCCGCGAAGGCCGTCACGATGAAACGTCGGGGAGGTGCGGTCACGATCATGTCGAAGTGACTGGGAATGAAGGGTCGCAGGCCTCATTATAACGAAATGCGCGAGAAACGCGACCTCGATCGCCTTGCTTGTCAGGAGTTTTTTCGCCGTGTTAGGCTCTCTTCATGCTTCCATTCCCTCCCCCCCCCACCGATCTCTTAGCCTTGTCCGAAGGGGCCATGGTCGAGTTCGTCCGAGAACGGGGCTGGCCGACCTATCGCGCCGCCCAAATTCTGCGCTGGTTGTACCAGGGTCGGGTCCGGTCCTTTGCGGAGATGACCAACCTGGCACAGAAGGATCGAGAACACCTGGCCGCCTCCTGCATCATTGGGCGCACTCGAACCGTTCAGACCTTCGCCTCTCAGGACGGCACCACCAAATTCGTCCTGACCCTTGCCGATCACACGAACATTGAATGCGTCCTCATCCCCGACGACGAACGACTGACCCTCTGCCTCTCCAGCCAGGTCGGCTGCACACTCGATTGTGGGTTTTGTCTGACCGGAACGTTGGGTCTCACCCGCAATCTGCGCCCCCACGAGATCGTCGACCAGGTCCTCCTGGCACAGGACCATTTGACGGCAGAACAACGGATCACGAACCTGGTCTTCATGGGCATGGGCGAACCACTGGCCAATCTCGACGCGGTGAGCGAGGCCATTGAGCGCCTTACCGACAGCACCTGGGGACTAGGCTTTTCCCCGCGGCGGATCACCATTTCAACCGCAGGACTCGCCTCTCGACTCAGGGACGTGGCCGCCCTCAAGGTCAACCTCGCCATTTCCTTGAACGCTCCCACCGACGACCTGCGCCGCGAGGTCATGCCGGCCGCAAACCGACTCCATCCGCTCGACGCGCTTCTAACAGCCTGCCGGAACTATCCATTGGCGGAACGTGACCGCCTTACCTTCGAATACGTCCTGCTGGCTGAGGTCAACGACCGACCGGAAGACGCGGCGCGACTGATCAACCTGCTCCGCGGTCTCCGCGCCAAGGTCAATCTGATTCCCTTCAATCCCTTCCCCGGCAGTCCCTATCGACGTCCGACCGAGCAAGCGATCGCCCGCTTTCAGCAGACCCTTCGCGACGCGCATGTGGACGCGTATCTTCGCCGCAGTCGAGGCCGCGATGTCCTCGGAGCCTGCGGGCAACTAGGCCGTCTCGGCTCCTTCGAGCCGACGGTCGCCTTGACACAGATTGAAAGCCGTTGTTAGCATGCTCGGTGAACATGCGTAGACAGCGTCCAGCCTGCTCTTCCGTGCGTACCGCTCTGTCGGTGCTTGTCGTTTCCGCGCTTGCCGCGACCGTGACGCTTACTCAGCCCTTGGCGGCCCAGGCCGTCGAACCGAAAGAATTCACCCTGTCGAACGACATGAAGGTGATCCTCGTCGAAGTGCCCAAAGCACCGGTGGCCACGGTCCAGGTCTGGTACAAAGTGGGATCGCGCAACGAAGTCATGGGTCGCGCGGGCCTGTCCCACATGCTGGAACATATGATGTTCAAGGGCACCGCCAAGTACCCAAAAGGAACGTTTTCCAGGCTGGTGCGCAAGAATGGGGGCATGGACAACGCGTTCACCAGCCAAGACTTCACCGCCTATTTTGAAAACCTGGCCGCCGATCGCGTCAGTCTGGCGCTGGAGTTAGAAGCTGATCGGATGCAGGGACTGATCCTGGACGCCAACGAGTTTAAGACGGAACGCGAAGTGGTGAAGGAAGAACGACGGCTCCGGAACGAAGATGACCCTCAGGGTGCCCTCGTTGAGGCCCTGTTTGCCCAGGCCTTCATGAGCCATCCCTACCACTGGCCGGTGATCGGATGGTTTTCGGACCTGGACGCCATGAACCTGGACGATCTCCAGCGCCATTACGACACTTATTACTCCCCCAATAATGCGACATTACTCGTGGTCGGCGACATCAAAGCAGAGACGCTGCTCCCCACGATCACGAAGCTGTTCGAGCCGATCCCCAAGGGCCCCTCTCCCAAACCCCTCACCGCAACAGAGGGACCGCAACGCGGCGAGCGGCGGTTTTTTTTGAGGCGCGAGGCGCAAGTCCCCTTCGTCATGATGGGGTACCGGGTGCCCAACTATTCCAGCGACGACTCCTATGCCCTGAATGTGTTGGAGGCCATCCTCTCGCACGGGAAGAGTTCCCGGCTTTACCAGAATCTGGTCTACGAGCAGAAAACCGCGTTGGCCGTGGGCGCCGACTACGGCCTCATGCAGGCAGACCCGGGGTTATTCTATTTTTATGCCGTGGTGAAGCCCGGGGAAAAGGTAGAGGCGATCGAAGAGGGGCTCTTGAAGGAAATTCGTCGGCTACAGACCGAACCGCCGACCGACCTGGAGCTCCAGCGTGCCAAGAATCAAATCGAAGCGGCCCATATCTTCGAACAGGATTCCAATTTCCGGCAAGCCATGTTGCTGGGAGAGGCAGAGACCGTCGGAGCGGGCTGGCGCAAGGTAGGGCAATTCGTCGAACGGACGCGGGCAGTGACAGCGCAGGACATTCAGCGGGTCGCCACCCAGTACCTGACGGCCGACGCCCGTACCACTGGTATCTTGCTTCCCCAACCCCCACAGCCGCAGGCCGCGTCATCGGCCCAAGCCCAGTAACGAGTAGGACGCATGATACGACCACTTCCGGCTCTCAGACTCCTTCTCGGGCTGTTCCTCGCACCCCTCGCCATCGCCTCCCTGAATCAGGCTCACGCGACGGAGATCATCCCCACCAGGACCGTCACCGCCAACGGCATGACCGTGCTGTTTTTGGAGCAACACTTCCTTCCGACCGTGGAGATCCATGCCCTGATCAAGGTGGGTTCGGCCCAAGATCCGCCGGACAAGGCGGGGCTGGCCAATCTGACCGCAAGCCTATTGGATGAAGGCACAACGACTCGAACGTCTCGGCAAATGGCCGAACAGATCGATTTCGTCGGAGGGTCCATCGGAGCCAACGCCACCGAAGACTTCACCACCGCCTCGGCTCGGGTTCTCAAGAAGGATGCCGACCTCGGCTTTACCCTCTTGGCCGACATGCTCCAACATCCGGCCTTCCACAAGCAGGAATTCGAGCGGGTGCGGGCCCAGATCCTCGGCGAAATTGTGAGCGACGATGACGATCCCGGCAATGTCGCGATGAAGGCGTTCCATCAATTGATCTTTCACGGCCACCCCTACAGCTGGCCCACCCACGGCACCGAAGACACGCTGAACAAAATCACGGTCGCCGATGTGCAGCAATTCCACGCCAAAGAGTATGTGCCGAACCAAACGATCCTCGTCGTCGTCGGTGACTTGACGCAAGAGCAGGCGACGGCGCTGGTGCAGACCCATTTCGGATCATGGAAACGCGGTCCTTCGACCCTGTACGGCGTCAAGCGGCCAGCCCCGCTCGATCGCAAAATGGTGCAACTCATCGAGAAAGATTTGACGCAATCGACGATTGTGCTCGGCCATACCGGGATCAGCCGCTCCAACCCCGACTATTATGCCGTCACGGTCATGAACTACATTCTGGGCGCCGGCGGGTTCTCGTCCCGGCTCATGGATTCGATCCGCGACAAACAGGGGCTGGCCTACGGCATCATGAGCCAATTCGATACCAGGCTCATGCCCGGTGCGTTTCTCATCAATCTCCAGACGAGGACGGAGTTCACCAACCAGGCGATCACCGGCGTGTTGACGGAGCTCAAGGGAATCCGCGATGCGGCGGTGACCGATCAGGAACTCAGCGAAGCCAAGTCCTTCATCATCGGCAGTTTCCCGCTCCGGGTCGATTCGAGCGCAAAACTGGCAAAGGTGCTGGCCCAGGTGGAATTCTATAATTTGGGATTGGATTACTTTACGCAATATCCAAAGGCGATCGAAAAGGTCACGAAAGACGACGTCCAGCGCGTGGCCAAACAGTACCTCGATCCTCAACATTACGCCTTGGTGGTGGTCGGCTCGATCGCCAAGGCCAAGGTCAAGCAATAGCACGACCGGCTGCCCCAGCCGACCGTCGATATCTTGTCGTACCATGAGCTCCCCCACGTCGCTTACCGCAAAAATTGCCCGCGCCCGACGTATCCTTCGAGACATGCAGTCGGTCATCGTGGCCTTTTCGGGGGGAATCGACAGTTCGCTCGTGCTGAAGCTAGCGCATGACGAATTGGGCTCGCAGGCCGTCGGCATCACGGCCGTCTCCCCGACCTTCCCGGCCAGCGAACTCGATGTAGCCAGACAGACGGCGACTGAAATCGGGGCCAGCCATCGCATCGTCACCACCGATCAATTGGACATCCCGGAATTCATTCGTAACGATGCCGCCCGCTGCTACCACTGCAAAACTGATCTCTACTCGTTACTGCGGGCGCTCCGTGAGCAGCATGCGACCCACTACATCGTCGACGGCACGAACACGGATGACCTGGGAGATGACCGACCCGGATTGAAGGCCGCCCGGGAGTGGGGAGTCCGCAGCCCGTTGCTGGAAGCGGAGTTTTCGAAAGCCGACATTCGCGAGGCGGCGCGGGAATTGGGACTCTCGAACTGGAACAAACCGGCGGCAGCCTGTCTCTCATCTCGCGTGCCACGCGGCATCACCATCACCCGAAGCATCCTTTCACGCATCGAACGGGCCGAAGCCGCCCTGGCCCGAGAAGGATTTCGCCACTATCGTGTGCGCGACCACGAAGACATGGCTCGCATCGAGCTCGGCGCAGACGAGCTGGCACGCTGCCTCGAAGGCGGACGGCGAGAACGAGTCGCCGCAGCCCTGAAGCAGCTGGGCTATCAGTTCATTACGTTGGATTTGGAAGGATATCGCCAGGGGGGCGTGAGCCTGCCCCCCGGCAGATCAGACTAGTTTCGGCTCTGGTAGGTCTTGGCCAAGGCATCCAAGGCTTCATCTGCCAGGCGGCGGTGATCCGCATCAGTCAACGCACGCCCCACGACTTTCTCCGCCACCATCAGGGCCAGGTCGGTTGTCTGGGAACGAATATCCTGAACGGCCTTCCGACGCTCGTGTTCGATCTCACGTGTGGCGTCACCCTTGATACGCTCGGCATCCACCGTCATGCGCTGTTCGTTCTCTTCCATCAACCGCTGGGCCCGCTCCTTGGCCTGTGCCAGAAGCGCTTCCGCCTCTTTCGCCGAGGCCGCCAACTTGGCTTCGTATTCCTTGAGGATCCGTTCGGCTTCCGTGCGGTGGCGCTCGGCCTGATCGAGACTGTCCTTGATCTTCTTCTCCCGCTCTTCGAGCATGCTCAGCAGGCTCGGGAACGCGTACTTGTAAAGGAGGAAGAACAGGATCCCGAAGGACAGGATCTCCCAGAAGATCAACGATGAGAAGAAATGCGATTCAAATTGAGGCATAGTCTGTTACCCACATGAGTTGAGGGTGGCAAGCCGACTCACCGGCCAGAGGGCCCGGGCTCGTCCGTCGAAGGCCTACTTCCGCAAGCCCATGATGATGAACGCAATGACCAGCCCGTACAGCGCGATCGCTTCGACCAACGCAAACCCGATCCACATGTACTTGCCGACGCGGCCTTCCGCTTCCGGTTGCCGGGCCACGGCCTCGATCATTTTGCCGAAGATGTATCCGATACCCACGCCGGCTCCGGCAAAACCCGCCGCCGCCAATCCCATGCCCACCAACGCTGCTGCTGCTGCATCCATTGTTTGTCTTTCCTCCCTTATGTAGACAACGCGACTTAGTGTGCGTGCTCGCTATGACCGTGCAGGGTAACCGCATCCCCCAGATACACACAGCTCAGCACGGTAAAAATATAGGCTTGAATGAAGGCAATGCCGACCTCGAGGCCGTTCATCGCAATGGTGAACGCGAACGGCAACCAGCCGATCAACAACCCTCCGCTGATTGCCAGACCGAACAAGACGCCCAGAATGACATGTCCGGCAGTCATGTTCGCAAACAACCGCACCGCCAACGAGATGGGACGCGCCAATTGACTGATCAATTCAATCGGGATCATCAGCGGTAGGAGCCATCCCGGTGTACCGGGCGGTACGAGAATCCCGAGGAACTTGGCGCCGTGGAGGGAAAAGCCCAACACGATGCTCAAGCCGTAGATCCCGAGTGCAAACACCGCCGTGACAATGATCTGACTGGTAACCGTGTAGGAACCTGGAATCAGGCCCAAGAGGTTCGCAAAGAGGATGAACAAAAACAAGGTGGCGACCAGCGGGAAGTATTTCATCCCGGCTTCACCCATCGTGTCCAAGATGATCCCACGAATGAACTCGACGATCAGTTCGGCCAAGTTTTGCAGCTTCCCTGGGACCAACTTCCGAGACGCGGCGGCGGAGATCATCAAGAACGCCACGAGCCCGACGATGACCCACATGAGGATCACCGCTTTGTTGACGGAAATATCGATACCGGCCGGGGCCAGGGGAATCAGATCATACAACTCGAATGCATGTAAGGGGCTTTCTTCCACGATGATCCTTTTTCTGTCGGTGATACCCTCAACCTTGCCAGCGTTGCGCTGCCCGATAGGCATTGCGCACACCCGCAGCCGCTCCCAGGCCCAACCCCACGACCAATCCCCAGGGATTGGAACCGAAGAGGTACGTATCGACGACCCAACCGATCCCTCCCCCGACGATCAACGCAGCGAGCAGTTCCGTCCCAATCCGGACAGCCTGTCCGAGCCCCGCATATAACGGGTCTTGAGAGGGGGGCATCGCGTACTCGCGTGCAGCACACTTCCGCACAGTCGGAGGGTGCACCCGTGGCGGGCGCGCCATTCAAGCAAATTCGTTGGGGACTTGTCAAGAAGTCGGCACCTATGCCGGGGCTCGCGGATGCGGTATAGTTTCATTTTCTGTGCTGCCACCTGCTCGCACACCTCATGACCCTGTCACCGGACACAGCCTTCCTCAAGGGTGCCCCACAACCCTTGGTCGTCGTCCGCCCGCAGCCGACGGCCGATGTGTTCGAACTGTACCGACGTGTGACGAAGCCAGGCCGGCCCTCCCTCCTACTGGACAGCGCCAATGCCGCGGGGCCGGTCGCGCGCTATTCCTTCATCTGTAGCGAGCCCTATCTGACCCTGACCGGCCGGGGCGCCGAGTACACCATTCAGAGCGAAGGGCAACAACAACGGGGCATCGGATCGGCGGTCGAGGTACTCCAGGAGCTACTGCATGACTCGGCGATCGCCAGACCGCCGGGATTACCCCCGTTTTATGGCGGCGCAGCTGGCTATCTCAGCTACGACCTTATCCGTTCCTTCGAATCCCTTCCCTCGTTGGCTGTCGACGATCTGCGGCTGCCGGACCTCCACATGGTCTTGCTCGATCTGGTGGCAGCCGTCGATCACCGGACCGGCCTGCTCTACCTGATGTATTGCCCTCCCTTGGCTCGCTTTCTGTCCGAACCGCGGGAGAAACTCTACCGGGAGGGATGCGACCGCCTCGCGGAATTCGAAGCGCGCCTGACGACTCCCCTGCCCCCTCTCGACCGCTTGCCTTGGTCGGGAGGCATGAGCTTCGAGCCGGGACAAACGGCGGAGGATTACAAAGCCCGCGTCCGGCAATGTAAGGAGTACATCGCAGCCGGCGATATTTATCAGGCCAACCTTTCCCATCGCTTCATGCTGCATAGGGACGGCCAGGGGGGACGCGCGGACAGGGAAATATATGCCGCCACCCTCTATCACCGGCTCCGGCAGGTGAATCCCTCACCCTTCTCCGGACTCGCGCACCTCGATCACCTGAGTCTGGTCAGTTGTTCCCCTGAACGGTTGGTGCAGCTGACGGGATCCGTGGCCAACACTCGTCCCATCGCCGGTACCAGGCGACGAGGCGCCACCCTCGAAGAGGATCGCCGCTTACAGGCGGAGCTAGTCGTCAATGCGAAGGAACGGGCCGAGCATGTCATGCTGGTCGACCTGGAGCGGAACGATCTCGGCAAGGTCTGTCGCTACGGGTCGGTGCACGTCGATGAGTTCATGACCGTCGAGCCGTACTCGCACGTCAACCACCTCGTCTCGTCGGTCACAGGCGTTCTGGCTCCTCACCGTTCACCCCTGGACCTGGTCAAGGCACTGTTTCCAGGCGGCACTATCACAGGCGTGCCCAAACTGCGATGCATGCATATCATCGAGGAATTGGAGCCCGTCCGGCGGGGCCTCTACACCGGAGCGCTGGGATATTTCAGTTGGAGCGGAGACTTGGATCTGAACATTTTGATCCGGACCCTCGTGCTGACCGGGCGGCAGGGGTACCTCCAAGTAGGCGCCGGCATCGTGGCCGACTCCGATCCCGATCGCGAATATGAGGAAACTCTCGCCAAGGCGGGCGCATTTTTTCACCTTCTGGAGGGCAGCCGTTGATGTGGGTGTTTTTGAATGATCGGTTTGTACGCAAGGAAGAGGCGCTCGTCTCGGTCTTTGACCATGGGTTCCTGTACGGGGACGGCGTCTATGAAACCATTCGCTCCTATGGTTCCAGAATTTTCATGCGTGATCAGCACCTCGCCAGGCTTCGGCGATCAGCCGAAGCCATCGGATTGACCATTCCCATTCCGGAAGGAGATTGGCCGACGCTGCTCCATGAGGCCATGCGCCGCAACGACGTCGGCAATGACCGGCACGACGCCTATCTGCGGATCACAATTTCCCGCGGCGAAGGAGAGATTGGACTCGACCCAAGTCTCTGTCCCAAGCCCACGGTGGTGATCATGACCAAGCCGTTGCAACCGTTGCCGGCAAGGCTGTTTGAAGAGGGTGTCGCCCTCACCGTGGCCCGGACCAGACGCAATCTCCCGGAAGCGCTCTCGCCCCAGATCAAGGCCACCAATTTCCTCAATAACATTCTGGCGAAACGTGAATCGATCGCGGCAGGAACCTTCGACAGCCTGCTGCTGAATTGGCGGGACGAATTGACTGAATGCACCATCAGTAATCTTTTCTTTCTCTCCGAGGGCGCGTTACGGACGCCGGCGCTCGACTGCGGCATCCTGGACGGCATCACCAGGGGCATCGTGATTCAACTGGCGCAGGAAGAGGGCCTCGCGGTGCAAGAGGGTCACTATCGGCTACAGGACTTGCAACAGGCGGCAGAGTGTTTCCTGACCAACACCAGCATGGAGATCATGCCCGTCGGCCATCTCGATTCACTGACCATCGGTGGTGGCAAACCAGGGCCCGTCACCCGCCTCCTTCAGGCGCGTTTTGTCGCTGGCCGCACGCGATTCCTCGAACCATCCGCCTAAGCGCCAGGCCGCATCACGCGGATTATCAACCAGTTGCGCGGTTTATCCGGCAGGAGGGTTTTTGACAGGCCCAGGGACAGCTGCTACGGTTGATGCATCACACTTCATCCGTGCTCGCACATCGGAGCTTCCACTCAGATGGCCTCTCGATCGGCAATTCCACCACTGTTATGGGCATCGGCCACCATCCTGCTGACGGCAGGAACGGCCCTAGCCGATGTCTACCAGTACGTCGATGCGAACGGAACCATCTCTCTGACGAATGTGCCGAATGATCCCCGCTACCGACGCGTCAGTTCGAGTCTTCCCCATCCGCGAAGCGTCATCTCCGACGGTGAATTGGCGCCCGTCATCGCTCGTCACTCCCGAGCCCACCGACTTCACCCGGCCCTCATTCGTGCCATCATCAAGACCGAGTCCGACTTCGACCCGATGGCGGTGTCCCGGGCGGGGGCCGTGGGGCTCATGCAGTTGATGCCACAGACAGCCCTGCGCCTCGACGTGAGGGATTCCTATAACCCGGATGACAACATCGGCGGAGGGACGAAATATCTACGGCAGCTTCTGGATCGATTTCAGGGCAATCTCCCCCTCGCCCTCGCTGCCTACAATGCCGGAGAGCATACTGTAGACCGATACCGAGGCTTGCCGCCCATCGAAGAGACCCGAGAGTACGTGAAAAAAGTGCTGCGTTATTACCGCGCCTTCCTTATGAACGACCGGATTTCCGTTTCCCACCCTTCCCATTCGGCGCCTCCTGCGATACGAGCACGAGGTCTCTCGCCTTCGCCCCAACCCCGGTAACCTCGTCGGAGCCCAAGCAGAGGCGACTGTGCGCCCGCCACCCGGGCAGGTTGGCCTCGGCAAAATCGGACCGGTAATGAGCCCCCACACTATTCTCCCGCCACAACGCCGCCTCCGTGACACAACGAGCGACCTGCACCATATTCTTGACCTCCAAGGCCGCCCGCGACGTGAAGGGATGGTCCAACAGCCGCATCCACCGCACCAATTGTGCCGAGGCGGCGATCAGGGAATCCCGCGAACGCACGACTCCGACCTTCCCCCACATCACACGCCGGAGTGAGCTTCGAAGTTTCTCCGGATCATCCAACTCAATCGGTCGCCCCTCCTCCAACTCCTCGACGGTGGGTAGCGTGGTGGGCAGGGAGGAGCGCCCTGCATGGGCAACGGCAGCCCGAGCAGCCCGCATCCCGAACACCAGACCTTCAAGCAAGGAATTGCTGGCCAGACGATTGGCCCCATGGACTCCGCTACAGGCCACCTCTCCCGCGGCATACAGTCCCGGCAGCGTGGTGGCGCCGTCCACATCGGTCCAGACGCCCCCCATCATGTAATGTGCGCTGGGAGAAACCGGAATCCACTCCTCGGTCATATCGATGTCGTACCGAAGACAGGTGGCATAGATGGTCGGAAACCGCCGCTTCACGAAGGCCGCCCCCAGATGCGTCACGTCCAAATACACGTGGCGCGCCCGCGTGGCCGCCATCTCCGACCAGATGGCCCGCGACACGACATCCCGAGGCGCCAACGCCCCGTCAGGATGATACCGGTGCATGAACAACTCGCCCTTGATGTTGCGCAGTCGGCCGCCTTCCCCCCGGATGGCTTCCGAGAGCAGAAAAGGCGGACTGGACGGCAAGTAGAGCGACGTGGGGTGGAACTGCACGAACTCCATGTCCGTGAGCACCGCCCCGGCTCGAAGCGCCATCGCCATGCCGTCGCCGGTGGCATTGCCGGGATTGGTGGTCCGCGCATAAACCTGCCCGGCCCCTCCGGTGGACAGCACGACCGCACCGGCCGCCAGGAGGGAACGTTCCCCTGTCAATTCGTTCAGCACGATGGCCCCGCAACAGCGCCCCTCCAACACCAGCAGGTCCACGGTAAACCGCCGGTCGAGTCGGTGGATGCGGCGTTGCCGCGCCGCATGGGCCATGAGCGCCCGCACCATTTCATTGCCCGTCGCATCACCGCGGGCGCGGAGGATGCGGCTCCGACTGTGAGCGGCCTCGCGGGTATAGGCAAACCGCTTCCCGATCTTGTCGAACTTGGCACCCCAGGCGATCAGTTCCTGGATGCGATCCGGCCCCTCCTCGACCAGCACGCGGACGGCTTCGCGGCGGCAGAGTCCATGTCCCGCCTTCAAGGTATCGGTCAGATGGCTGCCGACGTCGTCTTCCTCGCTCAGCGCCACCGCCACGCCCCCCTGCGCGAACATCGAATTACTCTCGTAGGGATGGCCCTTGGTCAGCATCAGAACACGCCCGGCTCGACTCAGTTCGATCGCCGCGCGCAAGCCGGCAACCCCGCCGCCGACGACGAGAAAATCCGTTTCAAGCTTATGGGAGGAGACTCGTACAGACAAGGTTTCTTCGAGCTAGGGCTTCGCCTGCCCCCTCGTGGCGGGCTCACTCACACGCGTTCCCATCCCGAACGGCAAATCCCCCTGGGCCTCTCGAAGCAGAATGGATTGTGTCCCCGTCCACGCGAGACGGGCATGGCCACGCTGGCGAGTGCCGGCCTCCGTCGGCTGCCGTTTCCACTGTCCCTGCCAATGCACGAACACATCGATGTTCTCTCCCTCGATCAGGATGCGTTCGATGGCGAACTCGAGTTGAATATCCCGGAAGGTCTCAAAGTCGCTCTGCACATCTCGCTGGATTTGTTCCAACGATCCTGACGGGAGCAGGAGCGCTTCAACTCCGCTCAGGTCCCGATCCACATAGGCCTTCCGTAGCGACTCCACCGCCTTGTCGATGCGGAGAATACGATCGTGGTCCTCAGGATACTGCATCGTTTTCCCGGCGCAGCCCACTGCCAGGACCAACAGCAGCAGAACGAGCCCTCGGAGCGCAACACCTGCGACCAACGTGTGAAGACCGAACATGGCGCAGTATAGGAAGCTCCGCGGAAAGAGGTCAAGGCAAGCCCTCAAGGGAAGGCCTCGCCAGAGCAGCACGAGCGGAGCGCACCCCACTCGAACGCTCCGTCGATGCATTGACGGCTTGCATTTTGGTATGAAACCCACTAGACTCGCGCGCCTAGTAGCTGGAGATTGAACGTATGGCGAGTGTCCTCAAGAAACGCCGGAAGAAGATGCGCAAACACAAGTACAAGAAATTGCGCCGGCGTCAGAAATTCTTGCGTCGCAAGAGCTGAGATCATCACGACATAACGGACGGAGGGATCCGTGCCCGAAGGAAAAAAGGTTCGCATCCGCGTTCGAACGGTGAACTGTACCTATGTCGGGGATTTTCTCATCCCACCCATGCGCAACCGCGTGTCCGACGCGATCAACGAAGAGCAGCGGCTGTTCATCAGCCTGACTGACGTGTTGATCAACGAGAAGGACCGGTCCGACTTCGTGGCGATCAACAAGAACCTGATCGAGTCCATCGCTCAACTCTAACGCAACCCCGTCATGAAGGCCGGAGCCTGTCCACGCGCCGCCCACAGCCGCGTGTTCGCCCTCCACACTGCCTTGATACAATCGTCCTAGCGCCATGTCCTCCTTCAAACGGTTCCTGCCCTTCCTGAAGCCCTATTTTCCCCGTATGATTGCGGCCGCGATCATGGTGATGGCGGTCGCCGCCGTCAACCTGGCGCTGCTCCGCCTCGCGGGATCGCTGTGGGATGTCATCACCGTCCAGCGCGACGAAGCCCACATGACCCAGATGATCCTCTTGTTCTTGGGCCTGGTTCTGCTGCAGGGCTTCTGCTTGATGGGCCACAGTTACTTGACCGCGTGGGTGTCACAGCGGGTGGTCGCGGATTTCCGCACCCATCTCTTCGCCCACCTCCACACCCTGTCCGTCAATTTCTTCTCCAAGCGGCGGACCGGGGAGCTGATGTCCCGTCTGATGAGCGATGTCACGGTCATCCAGAACGTCGTAACGGATACCCCGATCGATGCGGCCAAGCAGATCGTGACCTTTGTCGGCGGCGCCGGCTTCCTGTTTGCCATGAACTGGCGGCTGTGCCTGCTTATTCTGGTACTGCTCCCGCTGCTCGTCGTCGTCGCCAAGCTCTTCGGTCGGCGGTTGCGAGCGCTCTCCACGACCATTCAGGATCAGACCGCCTCGGTCAGCACGCTGGTGGAGGAGGTCATCGCCGGCATCCGGGTGGTGAAATCGTTCGTCCAGGGCAAACGGGAGGAACAACGGTTCGTCACCCAGGTACAGGCAGCGCTCGAACTGGCCTTGCGCCGTGCCGCCATCATGGCGGTGTTCGTGCCGACGATCACGTTCGTGACCTTTGCCGCCGCCGCCGCCGTGTTGTGGTTCGGAGGACGGCAGGTCATCGAGGGCACCGTCTCGCCCGGCGACCTGTTCGCCTTCGTCCTGTTCGCCGGCATCCTGATCGGCCCGTTCGGATCGGCCGCCAGGGTCTTCGCACAGATCAAGGAAGCCCAGGGCGCCATGCAGCGAGTGTTTGAGATTCTCGACACCCATGCCGAGATTGCCGACGCGCCGGACGCGGTCGATCTCCCGGCTGTGCAAGGCCATGTCCGCGCCGAGCACCTCGGGTTCGCGTACGACGCCCGCCAGCCGGTCCTCTCGGACGTGTCCTTTGAAGCCAAGCCCGGCGAACTCATCGCGATCGTGGGGCCGACAGGATCGGGCAAGACAACGATCATCAATCTGCTGCACCGTTTCTACGACCCGACGGCGGGACGTCTCATGATCGACGGGCACGATCTCAGGGGTGTGCGCCTGGAGAGTCTCTACCGCCAGATCGCCCTGGTGCCCCAAGAAACGATTCTGTTCGGCGGATCCATCCGCGACAACATTCGGTATGGACGCGAGGATGCGCCCGAAGCCGACATCATCGCCGCCAGCCAGGCTGCTCACGCGCACGAATTCATCATCGGATTCCCGGACGGCTACGACACCATTGTAGGGGAAAAGGGCATCAACCTCTCGGGAGGGCAACGCCAGCGGGTGGCCATCGCACGGGCGATCCTGAAAAATCCCCGCATTCTCCTGCTGGACGAAGCCACTTCGGCGCTCGATACGGAATCGGAACGGCTGGTGCAACAGGCCTTGGAACGGCTCATGGTCAACCGCACGACCTTCGTCGTGGCGCACCGCCTCAGTACCATCCAACGCGCCGATCGGATTCTGGTGCTCAACAAGGGCCAGCTCGTCGAAGAAGGCACCCATGCCTCCCTCTTGGAGCGGCAAGGGCTCTATCATTACCTCTATACGCTACGCCTGAGCGAATTACCGGCCTGACCCAAGGAGGGTCCATGACGCAGCTCGCAGTCTTCGTCCTACTCCTGGCGACCTGGATGCTGCCCGGTGGGGCGATCGCGCAGAGCCCCCTGCCGCAACCGGATCACATCGTCATCGTCATCGAGGAAAACCATGCCTTCGATCAGATCGTCGATTCTCCGGCAGCGCCCTACCTGAACGACCTGATCAAACGGGGCGCCCTCCTCACCCAATCCTATGGCGCCACCCATCCCAGCCAACCCAACTACATCGCATTGTTTGGCGGGTTCATCGAGGGGATCGTCAAAAACACCTGTCCCCACCAGCTCTCGACACCCAATCTCCGCAGCTCGCTCGCGGCGGTCGGTAAAACCTTCACCGGGTACGCCGAAGACCTACCCTCCGTCGGCGCGGCGGACTGTGTCGCCGGCGGCTACGTACGCAAACACAATCCATGGGTGAACTGGCAAGGCGCGCCCACCTACCAGGTCCCGGCCGAGGAAAATCGCCCGTTCGCCGACTTCCCCACCGACTTCTCTCAGCTGCCGACCGTCAGTATCGTGATTCCCAATCAGGCCAATGACATGCACGACGGCTGGGACCCGGGACGGATCGAGCGAGGCGACGAATGGCTCCGCTTCTACCTCGACCGCTATGTGGAATGGGCCGCCACCCACAACAGCCTGCTGATCGTCACGTTCGACGAAGATAACGGCAAGTCCGACAACCGTATTCCGACGATTCTCGTCGGCCCCATGGTCAAACAGGGGCGATTCGATGAACGGACCGATCATTATGGGCTGCTGCGCACGCTCACGGACCTGTACGGCGCCGAGCCGGTCGGACTCGGCGCCAAGGCACGCCCCCTCACCAGCATCTGGGCTGAACCGCGGCGGTAGGCCTCACGGTTTCCTCCACCGACACCACATCTTCCAAAGTTCCAGCGCCAGGAACGGCAGCACGCCGAATCCCAGCATCAACCACCAGTCGTTTCCCCGCAGCGACACGACCTTGAAGATCTCCTGCCCCCAGGGGCTCAGGAGAATCCCGACCTGCAGAAGAGCCGACAGCAGGACCGCCGCCACCAGGGCCGGATTCCCGAAGACCCCCAGTTGAAACAGCGAGTACCGGTCATGGCGGGAACTGAACGCATGGAACAGTTGCACCAACACCAGTGTGGTGAACGTCATGGTCCTTGCGGAGTCGACATCTTCATGCCACCACGAGAGGGTAACGCCGAAGACCACCAACGTGGCCGCCGCCATCAAGCCTCCTTGCGCGCAGATGGCGAGAAACCGAGCACGGTCCAGCAGCCGGGCTTGAGGATCGCGGGGCGGACGTTTCATCACATCGGGATCGCCGGGATCCACCGCCAGAGCCAAAGCGGGAAACCCGTCGGTCACCAGATTGATCCACAGAATCTGGATGGGCAGCAGCGGCAACGGCCAACCCACCAGCGTACTGCCCAGCATCACCAGCACTTCGCTCAGGTTGCAGGACAGCAGATAGTGGACGGCCTTCCGAATGTTGTCGTAGATGCCGCGGCCTTCCTCCACAGCCGCCGCAATCGACGCAAAATTGTCGTCGGTCACCACCATATCCGAGGCTTCCTTCGTCACATCCGTGCCCGTCATGCCCATCGCGATGCCGATGTCGGCTTCACGCACGGCGGGAGCATCGTTCACGCCGTCGCCGGTCATGGCCACGACCGCTCCCCTGGCACGCCACGCCTTGACGATGCGGAGCTTATGCTCCGCCGAGACCCGCGCATAGACGGAGAAGGTCCGGACACGGTCCGCCAACTCTTCGTCCGTCAACGCATTCAACTCGATCCCAGACAGGGCCTGCTGGGGACCGCTGGAAAATCCCGCTTCACGCGCGATGGCCAACGCCGTCTCCTTGTGATCCCCGGTGATCATCACCGTCGTGATGCCGGCCGAGCGGCACAGCTCCACGGCGGTCTTGGCTTCGGGGCGCAACGGGTCTTTCATGGCCGCCAACCCCAGAAACGTGAGCTGCGTTTCCACATGCTCGGGTGAAAACTGGGTCGCGTCCGAATCGAGCACCCGCCGCGCGAACCCCACCACACGCAAGGCCTGCTGGGCAAACCGTCGATTGGCCGTCCCGATCTCCTCGCGAATCTCGTCGGTCAACGGCGTGACCGTACCGTCGAGAGCGACCACCTCGCAGCATCGACTGAGCAAGACATCCGGCGCGCCCTTCACGTAGGCCACGAGACCATCCCCCGATCGCCGCACCATCGACATCATCTTTCGATCGGAGTCGAAGGGAATCTCTTGCACCAACGGATGCCGTCGCTCCAATTCGTCCTTTCGCAACCTCGCCTTGGCGCCCGCAACGAGCAACGCGCCTTCGGTCGGATCACCCAGCACCGTCCAACTTCCATCGGCTTCCTTGAGAGAAGCGCCGTTACAGAGGATCGCATCGGTCAAGAGGTCCTGCAGCCCGCCGCACGACGAATCCCCGTCGAGGATGGCTCCTGCCGGGTCATACCCTTCGCCGGTCACTCCGTACACCCGTCCCTCCGCATAGAGATGCGTGACCGTCATCTCATTTTTGGTGAGGGTCCCGGTCTTGTCGGTGCAAATCACCGTCGCCGCACCCAAGGTTTCCACCGCAGGCAATCGCCTGATCAGCGCGTGCCGTTTGACCATGCGCATGACGCCCAGGGCCAGCGTCGTCGTCACGATGGCGGGCAGGCCTTCGGGAATCGCAGCCACCGCCAGGCTCACCGCCGTCAAGAACATGTTGAAGGCCGGCTCGCCCCGTAGCAGTCCCAACAGAAAGACGACGGCGACGATGCCCAACGACAGCAGCAGCAGGACGTGACCGAATTGTTCCAAGCGCCGCTGCAACGGCGTCGGTTCGACCGGCACGGCGGTCATCAGGGTCGCAATGCGCCCCAACTCGGTTCGCGCACCGGTGGCCACAACCAGCGCGCGTCCCTTCCCGGCCGTCACCGTCGTGCCGAGGAACAGCATGTTCCGCCGATCGCCGAGCGGGAGATCCTCATGACCCAGCGTGGCCGATTCTTTTTCGACCGGAGTGGATTCTCCGGTCAAGGCCGACTCCTGCGTCCGCAAGGCCACCGACTGGACCAGTCGCGCATCAGCCGGCACCTGGTCTCCGGCCTCCACCTCGATCAGGTCACCCGGCACCACGTCGCGAGAGGCCAGCGACTGCCGAACGCCGTCACGTACGACGTGCGCATAGGTGACGGCGAGCGTCTTGAGCGCGGCCAACGACCGCTCGGCCCGATACTCCTGGACAAACCCTAAGAGGCCGTTCAACGCCACGATCGCCATGATGGCGGCGGTATCGATCCATTCGCCCAGGAGTCCGGACACGACGGCCGCGCCCACGAGGACCCATACGATCACACTGGTGAATTGCGCGAGGAAGATCTTCCAGGGAGAGAGGGGCGCGGCCTCGGGCAATTCGTTGGGACCATGGAGCGACAGTCGTCGCCCGGCCTCGGCTTGCGTGAGCCCTTCGCGGATGGACACGTCGAATGCTTGACCGAGATCATCGATCGGATAGGCATGCCATCGGTCGGAGGCAGCGGAATGCTGGTCGTCCATCCTTCCCCAATCCTTCTCTCCCTGGGAGGGAGCCTAAACGCCGGTGCCGAAAAAATCGACCAGCAGCCGCCCCCGGGGCTCAACCCTACCGAATTCGCGCCGATAGAGTATCGACGAAGGACGGCGCCATGGCTCCTGATAGGAGCGTCGTTCCCGCAGTGGGAACACCCGTCGCTCGCGTATGACGCCCTGTCCGCATGGTGATGTCATGTTAGGCTCTTCCCGGTCGGCCCCGAAACCGATTCCCGACAGCCTCCGCAACAGCCTGAAGGAGTTGCGCCAGGGGCTGCTGAACCTGCATAAAGCCTTGATCGTGTCGGAGCAAATCACCTACGAACGCATTTACGGCCGCATCGCGTCCTCGGGCCAACTGCTGCAACTCGTCATGAACGACCCCTGGTTCGCCTGGCTCCACCCGCTCTCACATCTGGTCGTGCGGATCGACGTGGTGTTGGAAGATCCCGAGGACATTTCACTCGAATCGGCCCAGACGCTGCTCGCCGATGCACGCGCCATGTTGCGTCCGTCGGAGGAGGGCGATGGGTTCGAGCGCAGCTATTACGAAGCGCTGCAGCGCACCCCCGATGTGGTCCTCGCCCACGCCGGCGTGAAAAAACTGCTCAGCACGGCGGTGCTCGCAGCCGCAGCCTGACCCCGGCGCGCGGCCCGACCCTCAAAACAGCGGATGGTGCGGAGAAGAGGAGAAGGGCGCCGAGCGCGGCGCATCCCCCTTGTTACCCAAGAACCGCCAACCGCCTTTCTCGTGGACGAGATAGTGCACCTCTTTGAACCAGCTATCCAGCGTGATCCGTTCGCTCGATTGCAGGTCCATCCCGTACAACCCGCCGGTACAGGTCAGCTCGACCCGCGGGCCATCGACGCCGGGAATGATCCTCATCTCCGAGAACAGATGCGTCGAGGACAGGTCTCGATAGTGCTCGAACACCTCGCGCCAAATCCGCTCCACCTCGGCGAGATGAAGACCATGGTAGTTGTACGCCGACGCGTAGAACTCCATCAGCGACGTAAGGTCCTGCTTCTGCAGTGCCCGCTCCGCCTGCTCGAAGGCCGCCAGGACAGCTTGCACCGTCGGATCCATGCGGATCACCTTTGCCTCGGTCACGGTGCGCCCCTCGCCGATCAGGACCATCTCGGGCAAGACCTGCACGACCGCATGAACCGGCTGTCCGATCAGCAGGCACAAGCAGCCTCCCGCCAGCCACACGCCCAGCCTCGCTCGCATCCATCCGCAGCGTCGATGGTGACCGACGTGCACTCCCCATATGTTCATCCTTGTTCCTCTCTTCCAGACGGATGCGTGGTGCCCTTTCCCTTTGGCGCCTCAGGGCTTGGCGCTAGACTACAGCCAACGGAGTCATCTTTCCAGTTCGCCGTCACGCGACAATCCGGAGTGCGGCCTCGCCCGAGAGCGTGGGCGAGCGCCGAGCGAGTCCAAGGGCGCGTGTCAGAAAGGGGACGACCGCATGCCGAAACGCAGAACCGCCCGAGTTGCCATCACCCGTCCAGTTGAAATTCAGGGGCCACATGGAATCAGCCACGGCACGTTGTGTGATTTTTCTCCGAGCGGCGCTCGCGTGTGCCGGACGGAGGTCAAGGTCCACTGCGGCATGCGGCTGACGCTGCGGTTTTCGCTGCCGGACCGCATGGAACCGATCGAATTGAAGCAGGCCGTCGTGAGTTGGGTCGGAACCCACGAGTTCGGCATTGGGTTTCCCAAACCCTCGCGGGAACTCCAGGCACGGTTCGAAACGGTGTATGAGCTGTTGCTCGACGCCCAAACGGCCGACACGAACAACCGGGTGATTTCGCTCCGCCTCTCATGACGGACGGGGTCACCGAAAGAGCAACCACAGTCCGCCAAGATACGCCACAATCATCACCAGGCTGTCCGGTTCGATCAGCAGGTACCGTTTTTCCACTCGGTACATGATACCCATCAAGCCGACATTCATCATGAGAATCGCCCACAAGGCCGTCAGGGCATGGGCCGAATCGATAACAGCCAGCAGCGGCCCGCCACGGTAGGCCAGATCGGCAAAGACAAAGGCGGCCATGTTGAACGCATTGCTGCCGAAGAGATTGCCAACCGCCAAATCGAACGCCCCCAAACGCACGGCGGCTAGCGACGTCACCAACTCGGGCATGGTCGTTACGATGGCCACCAACGAGGTCCCGACAAAGGTGGCGCCGACTCCGTAACCGTCCGCGATGGTTTTCGCCGACTGCGCGAGCAGCGGCGCTGCAACCAGCAGCCCCAGGGTCGAGCCAAGGAACCCCATGGTCGCGCGCCGCACCCCGTCCCGCCTGATCGCGCATTCCAACGGTCCATCAACCGCCGCCTCTGCCAAGGCCTGTTGCACCCGCTGCCGCCGCTTGACGTCCTCCTGCCGAAAGACGACCCGCATGCCGAAGACATACACCAGGAAGAGCAGACCACTTCCCATCCCCACACCGCCCGGTCCGACCTCGCGGGCAAACAGGATAAGGAACGCGGCCAAGCCGGTCAGGATCATCGCCAACGCAGCCACCAATGTATGCTCGAAGGCCGCCTGTTCCCACACCCGTTTGCCGCGGTGAAGCAAGTCCAGCAGCCCCAACGTCAACATATTCGCGAGCCCCGCCCCGAACAGATCGCCGGCAGCCAGGTTCGGTGCGTCGAGCAGCACGGCACTGACCGTCGTCAAGACCTCCGGTAAGGAGGTCGCGGCGGCCATCAACACCACCCCGATCCAAACGCGCCCCAACCCCGTCAAGGCGGCGAGTTGATCGCCATAGGCCGACAGGCGGGTGCCCGCGACGACGATCAGCAGGCCGCTGACCACGAGTTGTCCCCATGCGGCAATCATTGCGGGTTCGTGTAGAGAGGAGTTCGAAAGCGTCTCGCTCAACGGAGTGCTGAGTGTGCCTGCCTCTTGCATCGAGGTCAAGCCGATCCAATCACGGCAGGAGACACTGCGTCAGGGCGGGGACTGGGGCAGGAGCATGTCCGCCACCTTGTCGATGAGGGTCTGCGGTAGGAAGGGCTTCTGCAGGTAGGCCGCCTGGGCATCCACCCCGTGCGAGGTCAACATATCTCCGGCATATCCCGAGATGAACAGGACCTTGAGCCGGGGAAACATCGCCTTCGCTCCTTGCACCAACACGGCAGCTTTCATTCGCGGCAGGATCACGTCGGTGATCAGCAGGTCGCAGCCGCCTTTGCGCAGCTGCAGCATCTGCAGGGCTTCCACGCCATCCCCCGCCGCCAAGACTTCGTAGCCCTGGTCTCGCAGTACCGCCGTCATGAGGCCTCGAATCCCTTCGTCGTCCTCCACCAGCAACACCGTCGCACAGGTAGCCGGACGCGCCGGAGCCGGCGCTGTCGCTTCGACCTCTGCCGTCGGCTTGAGCACCCGCGGCCACATCACGGTAAATCGCGTGCCTCGTCCCGGTTGGCTCACCACCTCGATGTAGCCGCGACTTTCCTTGACGATGCCGTATACCGTCGCCAACCCGAGGCCGGTTCCCCGGCCCGCCTCCTTGGTGCTGAAAAACGGCTCGAAGATATGCGCCAAGGTCTCGGGGTCGATGCCGGAGCCCGTATCCTCGACGACCATTTTGACGTAGGGACCGGGAACCGCGCCGGGATGCGCCCGCACATAGGTTTCGTCCAAATCGGCATTGCCGGTCTCGATCGTGAGGATGCCGCCCTCAGCCATCGCGTCGCGCCCGTTGAGCGCCAAATTAAGCAGGACCTGTTCGATCTGCACGGAATCGCCGAGCACATGCCCGGCTTGCGGATCGAGCACAATCACCGTCTGGATCTGCTCACCGATCAGGCGGCGCAGAATATCTTCCATGTCGCGGACCAAGGTGTTGAGCGGCACGTCGCGTTGCTCCAACACCTGCCTGCGGCTGAAGGTCAACAGCTTCTTCGTCAAGGCGGCCGCCCGCGCGCCGGCCTGGCCGATCAACTCCACCTCATGCCGGCAGGGATGCGAGCCCAGTTGCTGCATCACGCGCTGCGCATGCCCCGTCACGACCATCAGGAGGTTGTTGAAGTCGTGCGCGATGCCCGCCGCCAGCCGCCCGAGCGCCTCCATTTTCTGCGACTGCCGCAGGCTCTGTTCATCCTGCCGACGCGCCGTCAGATCAATGATGGTTTCAATCACGTGGGTCCGCCCGTCAGTCGTGGCGGCCTTGGCCCAATGGATCAACAGGGGCCGGCCGTCCGGCAGCGCCACCTCTTCGGAAAGAATTCCATCATGGATCAAGGCATCCGGCATGCGACAAAACGCGCAAGGACCGGCCTGCCCGACAATCTTCTGAAAGCACCGCCCGCCTGCGATAGGACCGAAGGTCTTCACGGACGTCTGGTTTTGAAACTGAATCGTATGGTCGGCGGGATCGATCACGGTCACGCTCACCGGTTGCGAGTCGAGCAGCGCGTGCGGATCGTACAGCGGGCGACCGGACGGGGGAGTGGAACCAACCATGGAATATCCTCTGGTCATGCTGGATTGAACGAAGCGACGGTATGAATCCTCGTTCTGGTTGTACTACATCATCTCGCACAGTCAAGGAGATCGTCGATTGGAAATTCGTCCTACACCCACTCCGGCGCCTGCTCGCGCGTGAGTTCGGGATCGGCAAAGGCCCGGTAGAGCGCCGGCAAGACCACCAGCGTCAAGAGCGTCGACGTGACCAAGCCCCCCACCACGACGGTCGCCAGCGGCCGCTGGACCTCCGCGCCGATACCCTGCGCGAGGGCGAGCGGCAGCAACCCCAGCAACGTCGTCATCATGGTCATGATCACGGGGCGCAGCCGCAGCACGCAGCCCGCCATGATCGCCGCATCCATCGGCTGACCTTCATTGCGAAGTTGATTGATGTAGGACACCAGCACGATCCCGTTGCCCACCGCCAAGCCGAACAGTTCGATGAAACCGATGGACGCCGGCACGCTCAGGTACTGACCGCTCAACCAGAGCGACACCAAGCCCCCGATCAAGGCGAACGGCAGATTCAGGATGATTAACGTCGCATACCGAAGCGAATGGAAGGCCCAGAACAACAGAAAAAACACGAGCCCGAGTGTGATGGGCACGACCACCAGCAGCCGCGCGTTCGCCCGCTCCATGTTTTCAAACGCCCCGCCCCAGGTCACTGTGTACCCCTGCGGCAGGCGAATCCGTTCCGCCAACTTCCTGCGCCCCTCATCGACCACCCCGCCGATGTCACGCCCCACCACATTAAAGCCGATGTAGATCCGGCGCTTGACCTGCTCGCGGCTGATGCGCGCCGGGCCTTCCCGCATTTCGATGGTGGCCAGTTCGCTGAGGGGAATCGGCGCCCCGGAAGCGGACCGAACCCGAATATCTCCGATGGCCGCGATGCTGTTGCGGTACTGGGCGGGAAACCGCAGGATCAGTTGAAACCGGCGCTCTCCTTCATACACCTGCGTGGCGGGTTTGCCGCCGACCGCGGTGGTGATGATGTCCTGCACGTCGGACACGTTGATCCCATAACGCGCGATCTTCTGCCGGTCGATATCGAGCGTCAGGTACGGCTGCCCCGCCACCTGCTCTACCTTCACGTCTTTCACGCCCTCGATCGTCCGCAGCAGGTCCGCGATCGACTCGGCTTGTCGGTACAACACCTCCAGATCATCGCCGAACAACTTGATCGCGCAGGCGGTGCGAATCCCGGAAATCAATTCGTCCACTCGTTCTTGAATCGGCTGACTCATCAACACGGAGATGCCGGGAATTTCCGCCAACCTGATCCGAATCGCATCCACCAGTGCGGACTGCGTTTTGGCGCTCGTCCATGACCCGCGCGGCTGCAGTTGTATGACCGGATCACTTTCATTCGGTTCTTCCGGGCCCACCGCGATGTCCGGCCGCCCGATCTTGCTGACCGCCATCCGCACCTCGGGGAATTCCAGCATGGCGCGATGCGCCTGTTTCTCGATCTCGATCGACTCCGGCAGGGAGACGCTCGGCAGCCGCACGATCTGCGGCGTCAGCGCCCCCTCCTCCAAAATGGGAATGAATTCTCGTCCCACGAAGGGAACCAGCGTCAGGCTCGCCAGCACGACCGCCGTCGCGCCCGCCAACACCGCTCCACGGTGGGCCAACGTCCAGCGCAAGACCGGTTGGTAGCGCGCTTTCATCCAGCGCGTCAGTCGGGTCTCCTCCGGATGGTCGCCGCGCAGCACCAAGGACGCGAGCACGGGCGAGAGGGTGAGGGTGACGACGACCGACGCCAGCAACGAGATCACCAGCGCATAGGCCAACGGCGCAAACATCTTTCCTTCCATGCCGTGCAGCGTCATCAAGGGCAGGAACACGACGCTGATGACCAGGATCCCGAACAGAATCGGCCGCCCCACTTCGTTGGTGGCCCGCAGAATGACTTCGAGCCGCGAGCGTTCGCTGTGGCGATTCTCAGACAGGTGGCGATAGACGTTTTCCACCACCACCAGCGACCCGTCGGCAATCTCCCCGATCCCGATGGCCAACCCGCCCAAGGTCATGAGGTTGGCGGAGAGCCCCGCCCGCTGCATCACCAGAAATGTCATGAGGGGCGTCACCAGCAAGGAAGCCGTCACCACGATTGCGCTCCGCACATGGCCGAGAAACAGAAAGAACACGAGCGTGACCAGGACGATCCCTTCGATCAGGGCGTCGCGCACGGTATTGATGGCGGCGGTCACCAGCTCGATGCGGTCATAAAAGGGCACCAGCTCTAGGCCGTCGGGAAGGAGCCCGTCGCGCTGGATCCGCGCCACCCGCTCCTTCACCGCGCCGACCACTTCCCGCGCATTGCCGCCGCGCAGCATCAACACCGTGCCCGCCACCACCTCTCGCTCGCCGTTCAACACGGCCGCCCCATGCCGAACCGCATGCCCGATACGGACCTCGGCCACGTCGCGGACGAAGACGGGAGTCCCGCCGACCTCCTTGACGATGATGCTCTCGATATCGGGAATGGCCTTGATCAGGCCCACCCCGCGCACGATGGCCCGCTCCGCATGGCGCTCCAGCACGTTGCCGCCCGCATTGGCATTGTTCTTCCCCACGGCGTCGAATACCTCATGCAACGTGAGGTCGTACTTGCGCAACTTGGCGGGGTCCACCAGCACCTGGTACTGCTTCACAAACCCGCCCAACCCGTTCACGTCGATGACACCCGGCACACCCTTGAGCACCGGACGGAGCACCCAATCCTGCAGCGTGCGTTGAGACGTCAATTCCAGTTCCTTCGAGGCCGCATCCGTCGCCGCCGGGGGACCGTCGAGATAGTACTGATAAATCTCACCCAGGCCGGTCGTCACCGGCGCCATCACGGAGTCGATGCCCGGCGGCAGCCGCTCCTTCACCGTCATCAGCCGCTCCATGACCAATTGGCGCGCGAAGTAGACGTCGACTTCGTCATCGAACACCACCGTCAACTGGGAGAGCGCGAACTTGGAAAGCGAGCGGATCTCGCTCAGCCCCGGCAGGCCGGTCATCTGGAGTTCGATGGGATAGGTGATGAACCGCTCCACCTCGACCGGCGAGAGGCCCGGCGCTTCCGTCAGTACCTGCACTTGGACGTTGGTCACGTCGGGATAGGCGTCGATGGGAATCGACTGGAAGGCAATCAGTCCCGCTCCGGCCAGCAACGAGAGCAGTCCCAGGATCAGGATGCGCTGGCGCAGCGAGAATTCGAGGAGCGATGCGATCATGGCGTGGGTTCGACCCTGTGGATTTCGACCTCCGATTTGAGTGCGAACGCCCCCTTCACCACCACCTCTTCACCCTCCCGCAGTCCTTCCAGCACCATCACGTGCTCGCTCTGCTCGTCGCCCAGCACCACGCGACGCGGCTCGAAGCGGTCGTCCGCCCGTTTCACGAAGATCATCTTCCCCCCATCGATCTCTTGCACCGCCGCCAGGGGCACCCGCAGGGCCTCCTGCACCGTCGCCGTATAGACCTGGACCATGGCAAACATTTCAGGCTTGAGCAAGCGATCGGGGTTCGGCACCGTGACGCGCAGGCGCATGGTCCTGGTTTCCGGATCAAGCACGTCGCTGATGTGGGTGATGGTGCCGGAGAAGAGCGCATGCGGATAGGCCGGCACGACGACCTTGACCGACTCATCCGGACGAATGAACCGGACATCCTTTTCCGGCACGTTGCCGATCACCCACACGTCGGACAAGTCGGCGATCACGAAACATTTCTGCGCGGTCTCGATGACCTCGCCGCGCGTGATATTACGGACGATCACTCGGCCGGCGAAGGGCGCACGGATCGCCACATCCGAGCGGATGGTCTGCTCGCGGTCCAGCCGCTGCAGCTCCTGCGATGCCACGCCGAGCAACGTCAGGCGATGGGCGGCTTCCCGCGCGTCCGCTCGCGCCGTTTTCATCTCGGCTTCCCGCCGCTGAAGTTCCGCCAGGCTGATCGCGCGATGTTCGTGGAGATTGGCGGCCCGTTCATAGGCCAACTGGGCCTCATGCTGGCGGGCCGACGCCTTGAGGTAGGCCCCCTCGGCCAAGCCCAAGTCGGCGCTGTCGAGCAGGGCGAGCCGCTCTCCCTTCTTCACATCCTTGCCGACATCCACCGACACCTCCACGACCCGGCCACGGATCAGGGTCGTCACCTCCGCCAGTTCGTTGGCGTTGGCCTGCACGGTGGCGGGAAACTCCCGATGGACGGTGAACGGCTCCGCTTTGACCCGCAGCACGTCGATCCCCGCCCGGGCCATCTCCTGTTGGGTCAATCGAACGATGCCCTCGACCGACCGGTTCGCCGGATGAGCGGCAGGGTTCGGGGAAGGATCGCGGTCGCATCCCTGGGCCGCGAGGAGCAGGACCCAGACCAACAGGGGGACCGGCCTGAGGCGACGCAACGAAACCGACGGCCATACCCATCGCACCGAACCCCGACTCACACCTATCACGGTTGGTGTCATGCTCCGATCACCGGCTCGCCCCAGGTCGTGACTCATGGAATCAGCAGGGAACGTGCCCGGCCGGACAGGTGATTTCGAAGGGAACGGACAGGCCGTAGCAGCCTTTTGCTACGGCCTGCAGGGCAGGAACGGGGTGAAATGCCACAGCCGGACCGGCCGGCGCATGGGATGAACAGGCCGTCACGTCAGCGAACGACGAGCACCGAACAGCGGCTGTGCTGCACCACCTTCGTGGAGATGCTGCCGAGCAGGAACCGCGCGATCGCGCCCATGCCCTTGGCGCCGGTCACGATGAGATCCACCTTTTTCTTCGAGGCGACCTTCAGAATCTCGTCGGCTGGTTTGCCCAACCGCACGACTTCGTCGACCGTAAACCCGGCCTTCAGGAGTTTGTCTGCGCATTGTTCGACCAGCCGAGCACCGGCCTCCTTCAGCTCGGGATAGTTGAGATAGGGCATCACATGGGTGACCACCACCTCCAGCGGCTCCGCCCCCTCCCGCGCATCCGGTCGCCACTTCGTCAGCACGAACTTCACCGCTTTCTCCGAAGCCTTGGAGCCGTCGGTGGCCAGCAGGATGCGACGCACAGGCCGCGGCTCCTCCTTCACAATGAGGACCGAACAGGGCGCATGGAGCGTCACCTGGGTGGACACGCTTCCCAGCATGAAACGATCCAGCGCATCCAGCCCCCGGCTCCCCAGCACCACGAGCCCGTCCCGTTGCGGGGCCAGCTTCAAGATGGTTTGCCCCACCGGCCCACGCTCCGACGACAGCTTGGCCTTGAGACGCAACGACGCCACCTGCGCCTTGGCCTCCACCATCGTTCGCTTGCTCTGGGCTTCAATGCGTTTGATCTCTTCCTGAATGAACGGTTCGTTGCCGATCACTACCGGCTGAAACATCACCGGCGAACGCAAGGCCTCCACATCCGTCACATGCACCAGCGTGACATCCGGCTTCTCTTGAAACGGTACGTGCACCACCCATTCCGTCGCCCATTTCCCGTACTTGGAGCCATCCGTCGCAATCAACACCTTCATGGTCACACTCCTCTGGTTCCGCCGCCGACTCACCGGCTGTGCAGGTCTCGCGCCACAACGCCGCCGCATCTTCGCCGCAACGGCTCGCGAGGTCAATAGGGAGTGGGAGGAGTGGGAAGATCGGCTACGGTCGCCGCGAACGACTCAGGCGGCGCAGCAGACGCCCCAGCAGCGCGCCGAGCCCTGCGCAGAAGAGGCCGGCCGCCTCCGTAATGGAGAGTTCGAGTGCCCAGACATGATGGACGGAAGGGTTGTTCCAGCCATCCACGAGAATACGCGCCCATACCGCGGCCGGGACCGCAGCAGCCGGAACAAGCGCAATGACCCAGAGCCGTGAGAGCAGACTCCACCCCAAAATCAAGGCGGCCGCCCCCACCACGAACAGGCCCGGCCCTGTCAGCGCATCGGGCAAGGTGAGGCGACGAACGGGAATCCACCAATAGGGCAGCCCCACGGCGAAAAAGCAGACGGCGAAGGCCGTCAGGAACCGAAGCGGCTCGGGATCCAATCGGAAGCGACGAGTGGGACGCATGGCCTGCGGGCGGCGAAGGGGCACGTTGAAATAGGTAGCCAGCTGCAGCAGCACGATGGGCTAGAGGAGATGGCTATAGATGGCGGGGGCGCGGCGGCGCCCGACGGCCTGGCGACTCCAGGAGGATCGCAGATCCCTCTCCCGCGACGGCCCGAGCCCCGCCACCCGGCGCAGCAACGCCCACAGTGACTGCAGCAGGGTCCATCCCACCCCCCGCTGCGCCACCCGCCGTGATGGCTCGCTCTCGCCCCCCGCCAGACAGACACAACACCACAGGCGCGACCACCCGCCTCGTTGAGCGGCAACGGATTGTCTTGCGCGTCGAGTTTCCACAGTGGCTCCTCTCAGGTTGATCGGCTGAACCTTGCGAATAGGGAGGAGCCTATCACCGGCTCGGCGAGCGCCAAAACGGAAAGCGGTTTCTTGCATGGGCGTCCGACGGTGAATACGTAGTCGTGCGGTACCAACCTCCGATGCTGTCCGGCGACGATACAGCGGATTGACCATGGGAAAACGAGAGGAGTACTGTGAGAAGAGTCACAAGGTGAGAGAGCCTATGCACAGCACCACCAACGCTCGATGGGCCATCGTTGTCTCCATCCTTGCCGGCCTCCTGACGTTCGACCCGCGTCCTGCGCAATCACAGTCGTCCGGCAGCCCCACCCTCACACCCAGATCGGAACGCGCCAGACCCAACGGCCCGATGCGCGGCCTGAAGCAGCCGAATCGACCGGGCCAACAGACCATTCCGGATCGGTCACAAGCCTTGGAAGATCGGTTACGCCGCGGGGAGACAGCCCCACCGACGGCACAGGGGCAGGTGAGCGAGTGGTTGGAACAGTTACATCGAGGCGGGAAGGAAGGCCCGGCCGGTGACACACCGACCAGAGAGGAAGCGCGATGACCGTCACCACGGTGGAATGGAACGCAATGGAACCGGTCTTGAAGGCGATCCGCGCCGCCGTCTTCATCCGCGAACAGGGCGTGCCGGTGGAGCTGGAGTGGGACGGCCTCGATCCGGCCTGCACTCACGTGGCGGCCTGGAATGAAGCGGGAGAGGTGATCGGCACGGCCCGCATGCAACCGAACGGCACCATCGGCCGCATGGCGGTGCTCAAGGGCTGGCGCGGGCGCGGCGTCGGCAGCGCCCTGCTCGGCTCATTACTGGACCTGGCGGCGCAACGAGGCCTCGCGCGCGTCAGCCTTTCGGCCCAGACCCACGCGATCGGCTTCTACGAACGGGCCGGCTTCCGTCCCATCGGCGACCTGTTTCTCGATGCCGGCATCCCGCACCGAAAGATGGAGAGGGAACTGGAGCACACGCGTAACAGTCGCACCTAGCCATCAGTTCCTTGTCCGTATCACGCCTGCCATTCCTGTGGCGATCAGTGATCAAATAATCCAGGATAGCGGCGTGAAGATATTTGCCAGGGTTTTCGGAGCAATCAGCATTTCGCTCTGCGAGCAACAAGGAAAAGCTGTTCCCTCGGTTGTTTCTCTTGGTTCCCATTCGTCATGGAGGTTGAACGGTATCAACGGCACGGTAATGTCGAGCGCCAGCCACAGCGCATGGTTCCAAAATCCCCACTCCTGCGCTTCCGGGGTTAGTTTTTGAAGATCCTTTCTGATTTGTCTGATTTCTTGGATTTTGAGATCGTGCTTGGGAAGCCCGGCATTGACCGCGGCAAAAGTGGGCTGGACGTTACGAGGATGGCTCAACACCAGGCCTAGGCTAATCGCCAGTACGAGCCAAATGCAGAACGCTGGGCCCAACCGGGTTCCGAATCCCATTATCTTTTCGAGGATGAACCGATTCCAAACTTTCAGTCTGATCCAGGAGAGAGGGCGATCCAGGTGGGCAACGGTTTGATCCCAATAACGGTAGAGAATGATGATGCCAACCAAGCATAAGATGCAGGCCGACCAGAGCCAGATTGGTACAGCGACTGCCGCAAAACCCATAATAATCGCACTGATCCAGCCTACAGTCTTATCAGTCTGAGAATACTTCCCTTCCTCTAGATCTAGCTCTTTCCTATTCCTCTCCATATGCATGTCGTCGGCCTTATCATCCTGACCCGTTGAAGCGAGCCAATTTTCCACGCTCTTATAGGCCCATGAATCATAGGGGTCTGCCTTCGTCAGCAAGGCTTTGGGGTCTTCGACTCTCCACGTCCCGACTCTAATGCTCTGCAAATTAATCTTCTTCGGCAGGGACTCGACGATTTCGAGCGTGGAAACTGTGACTCGGGCTAAATTGATCTTCTTCGCAGTGGTCTGAACGCTCTGTCCATCGATTCTCAAAAGACCGATTTCGCATCCACAGAGATCTAAATCCCCTCCTATGAACGCACGCCCGCTTGCGTTTCGTTGTCCTGATCCTGGTTTTGGGAGGGCCTTAACTCTCTCGTCGCAAACAAATTCCACATGCCCTCGCACCCCTGCATTCCTGCCATCGATGTCCCCGGCCACAGCAAGACCCGCCAACATCAGATCCCCATCACATCGCAGAGACTGAAATTCAAAGTGAAAGCATTGGGTCTGCAGTTCGGCACATAATGCCTCTTTCTGCTCGACAGAAGGAACTGCCGTGAACTTGTGTCCAAACTCCTGCAGACATGCCACCGCTCTGACATCACATTTGACATGGGAATCGTTCAGGCGGACCCGTCCACACACTCGCGTATTACTCAGATCCACATCGGCACCAATGTCGGAAGCCAACACGTCCACATTGCCATTCACAGTCGTATGAAACACATCCGAGATGGTTTTCCAGAAATAGTTGTATTGACCATCCTCTAAGTCCAGATCGTCCTTCCATTCATTTCCGCCATGATCGCTCCATTTCGTTTCGACCGCTTTCTTCGTCTCGGACTTATCAAGCCAGTTACACCCTTCGTCGAGGGATTCACGAACAGTCTCTTGGCCCTCCCAGCGTGACCGCACATGAAGGTACAGGCCACCTTTGAGATTCGATGTGGCGATATCAATGACTGGTTTAGGTGAGGCATTTTGACTCTTAGGGGCCTTTTGACTCTTATCGTCTGCGCACCCAATCTGAGCACCCCAAAGGTATACGGGACCCGAGATGGTGCTATCGCGAATTGACAGCCCTCCCAAGAAGGCGTTCTGCTTGACCACCTTCCGACTCGGAATTGCGCCTGTATTCTCGGTACAAATTCCCAACGCCGGCATGGCCTTGATCTGGCCCAGTTGGGCACCCAGGCGTACGTCAACCGTTCCCTTAATCGTCGTGCCCGTCAACGTCACCCCGCCAGGAATGGTCGCATTACCCAGTTTTAGATCACCCCCGATGGCCGACATCCGCCATGCGAAGGCTTTCATCCATTCAGATGGTGCATTCCCGACCGGTGGAGAAGGGGAGGATGGATCCAAAACCGAATACTGTATCCAATCAAATTCGTCTGCCTTCCGGCGCTGGTCATCGTTCGATGCAACGTCATCGGGTCGGAAAGGCTCCAACGTAAGCCAGGCAGCGCGCATGCCGATGCAATCGAGATCTTTTCTCACCTGCGACATCCTGAGATCGACATAACCGCCTATCTTGGACCACCTCAGATCAATGGTTCCATCGACGACGAGCGGAGGCGGGATCGTTTGACCGGAGAGGTCCCAAGAATCGTACTCCCAGGATTGAATGTTTCCATTGACCGTCACATTGGACATGGAAAGAGTCCTGTCACAATCCCCAAATCGAAAGTCCTTAAGGTCAACCTCCTCAGTTCTCGGCCTCACAACTGCCAGCCCTTCAATGATGAGGGACTTACCGATCGACATGGTATCGAACCGGCAATCACCGCACACGGTCACGCGGGTTCGCCGCAACAGCGTTCCTTGCTTCAGCCCCACGTCCTTTTCCATGGAGATCCCTAGATTGAGGGATCCAGCGAACGAACTGCGCTGAAGATCCAACAACACCGGGCCGTTTCCACGGGCAGCCTTGTATGGCTTAGGCTCGGGCTTGGACTTATCCGTCCAAGCTTCGCTGCTTCTACCCACAAGCGGTAGGACCTGCAGCCCGGAAAAATTGGCATCCGATTTGACAGTGAGATGTCGGCCACTCACCGATCCATGGGAAGTGAGCCATTCCAAACTAAGGCTTCCCTTAACCTTGGCATAGTCCAAAGTCAGCGCTACCGGATAGTCTCCCTCCCCCCTCTTCCTCTTCATAGATAACTGGGCCAGCCACGTCTCAGAAAGAAAAAAGATTTCAGACTTCTTGAAGGAGACTTGGGAATTGAAGGTTGTGCCGGGAGCATGAAAACCGCCGAGGAACTTGCAATCCTCAAATCGAAACACCGCCGTCACATCGCAGTGGTCGAAAGTCACCTCACCCCAAAAGTGCACATCCAGGCATTCAAGTGCACTCACTTTATCGGTCGGATCAAATTTCACATTCTCCTCTATCAACACAAAATAAAAACTCGCAACTCCCACTGCCCTCACTACTAAGTTTTTAAACTCAGCAGCAGGGATGCGCTTCCTGGAAGCGCTCTTGGTAAACCGAATGAGACCGGATCTCTTGTGGCGCCATGTCGTGTGACGTCTAACTGGCAGATCACGCAGGCACTCCTGATCCCCCCTCATAGTGACCATCCCGGATTCAGTCAGTTCAAAACTGGATTCCCGAACCTCCTTGCCGTACAAGACCAACCCATACAGCACCTTCTTGTTCTCAGTGCGAGAATCCGTTGCAGCAGAATCCCCCGGCCCAGCGCTAGCACCTTGGCCAGAAGAATCACGCTGTTGCCCATTCCGTTCCTTCAGTTCCTCGAGCTTCTGTTTAAGCTTCTCATCTACCTTGCCCCATGACATCTTGTTGATGTATTTTTTCTTTTCATCAAACACTGCGTATCGACGACGTTCGTCAAGTTCAGCCTCGAATCGTTCCCCCTGATCTTCGAGCTGGTTCAGATCCGCTTCTTGCTGGATGAGTGCAAAGACCCCCTCTTTCGCGCTCAAGAACGAACAGAAGAAATCGAGATACTCACTTGCGTATGAAGAGTCATTAATATTGATCCCGCCGAATTTTGCGTTCAACGCATGCAGAACACCGCTCTCTCCGTCGAGCAAATACCACTCATACTCGTCCGTAGACTGTTCGGGCTTTTTGTCGGCCTTGTCAGCACACACCCTGACCAGATACACCCGCGTCCATTCGTAGTTCGTCAGGGACTTGTCACCATACCGTTCGTCGATCGCGCCGAGATCTAGGTCGACCTCAAACAGGAGTGGGGGCTCACTAGCGTTCTTGTAAAATCCTAACGGCTTCTTCTTTATGTGGCGAACGGGGTTTTTTGACTGCTCGTCCTTTGACTGGCCTGAGGGTTGCGCAAGCTCCTCCGCCAGTCCGAGCCTGTACTGAACATTGAGATGTTGGATTACGCTCAGATAGTCCTTATCACCATCCGGGAGGACTTCGATGTCTGCAAACCTATTCCAATACATTGCTCCCTCCTGCACGATCAGGATTCATGATCAAGGACCAGTACAGGTTTCCATTGACGACAGCCATGCGCGCTGCCACAAGAGTCGGTTGGCGGGATCCTACGTCTACCGGCTACTACTGTCAAACGAAACACTCAGGCAAATACACGTATTTCGTGAGGGCCAGAAATCAGACCAACAAGGAAGGACTCAGTAGGATACGGACGAGGTTAGTGCTAAACAAGAGGCGAGCTTTGCGTTATAGTACCCCCATGGCGTCGGATTTTTCGTCCAGCGAATCGCAGGGTCGCCACCGGCGGGGCCGCCGTTCGAAATCGCGGCGGGGCTGGGGGACGTTCTTGCGAGCCGCGTTGCGGACCCTGCCCTTGACGATCCGGCTCGGAGTCGTCGCGGCCTTGCTCGTCGTGTTCGGCGCGGGGGTGAACTGGGCCTACCATGCGGCCCACAAGCCGACCGAAGTGTTCTTTGCGTTGGACGAGGCGCTGGACAAACGCCCCTTTGAAACCTGGCGGGAGTACGGCCCGCTGTTCCGCAAACATGCCACCGCCGTCATCACGCCGGAGCTGTTGGCGGCGCTGGCCCAGGTGGAAGGCGCGGGTAATCCCGTAGCGCGCACCTATTGGCGCTGGCAGCCGAGTTGGAATCTGCTCGAACTGTACCGACCGGCGTCGAGCGCGGTGGGCATGTTTCAAATCACCGACGCGACCTTCGAACAGGCGAAACGCTATTGCGTCCACAACCATCGCGTGGTGGAGCGGGGAGCGCTCCAGGACGTGAACGCCTGCTGGTTCAACAGCCTCTACAGCCGCATCCTGCCGAGCCACGCCATCGAACTGACCTCCGCCCTGCTGGACCGTGGCATCACCGAGAGCCTCGCGCGCCATCGACCGGTGAGCCTCAGGCAGAAGCAAGACTTGGCCGCGATCATCCATCTCTGCGGGCTCGGCGCCGGACAGGCCTACGTCGCGCGCGGCCTCAGGCCGGCACCGCACCAACGTTGCGGCGCCCATGACGTCCGTGGCTACCTCGACCGCGTCAACACCATGAAGCGGCAATTCGCGCGGCTCGCGGCGGGAGAAAGCCTGCTGCGGATCGCGCGGCCCCGCTGATCCGCTTCACGCCCTGCTCGACTTGCTCGCGGCCTACCGCGCAAAGACCATGAGGCTGTTGGCGGGGAGCACGACGGCGGCGGAAAAACCGTAGCCATGCAGCGGTTGCGGCTCGGCCGTCACCAATCCACCGTTACCCATCACGCCGGCGTTGACCCACCCTTCGTAGACGTCGCTGTTGAAGACCTCGCGCCAGGGGCCGCCGACGGGAAATCCGATGCGGTACCCGACGCGGGTAAAATTGGCGAGACTCACCGCCACGATCACATCCCGCCCTTCCCCTTCCACCCACCGGTGAAAGGCCAGGACGCGATTGGCATCATGTACGTGCAGCACGCGGACGCCGCCGCCTCGCAGAGCCGGCAAGCGGCGCCGCAAGGCCAGCAACTCGCGGGTGAACCGTAGATGGTCCTGCATCTGCTTGTCGCCTCGGTCGAGCCCTTCCCAATAGAGCAGGAGGTCGGCGTGGGCGACGAAGTCGTCCGCCCATTGCTTGTCCTCCAAGAATTCCTGCCCCATAAAGAGCATCGGAATGCCGGGCGCGGTGAGGCTCAGTCCCGTGGCGACACGCGCCCGGCTGCGGGCGAACCACGAGCGCGGATGGTCCGGATCGCCAAGTCGCGCAATGCGCAACTCCCGGCCACGATACACGATGTCGTGGTTCTCCGGCCCCTGAACGAACCGCCAGGGCTCCGTGAAGCCCTCCGGCCAGAGGCTGCGGGCCAGGCCGCTCATGTTCAGCGGACGTTCGTCTGGCGCAGCGGCGTTACCGATGACATCCCGAATGGCCAGGCGCAACCCGTCGGTCAGGGTCGTGTCGAATCCGGCGCCCTCCGGGGTCGGTTTCACGACATAGGGATTCACATTCCAATACTCCGCCAGGTTCAGGGCCTGCGGCCGCTGCGCATGGAGCGTATCGGTGAGGTCTTGGCAAAACCGCCAGCCCTGCGGCGCACCGTCGTGGTCGATCACGCTGACCTGGTCGTAGCGGAAGCCGTCCACGCGATATTCGCGGAGGAAGAACTTGGCGTTTTGGATCAGAAAGTCCCGTACCTCCGGTTTTTCGAAATCGAAGACCAGCCCACCCGCATGGCCCTTCTCGGTGAAATACAGGGAGTGCCGCTGCCCACCCTCGACGGGCTGACGATCGAAGAAATAGAGGCTCTGGTCGCCGAAGTCGCCGCCCGCATGGTTGTAGACCACGTCGAGCAGCACCGCCAACCCGTGTAGATGACAGAGATCGACCAGCGCCTTCAGCTGATTCATTTCGCCGCGTAAATCTTTGGCCTGGTAGCGGCGCAGGCCCCGTGCCGTCAGCAGGCGATTCAACGCCGTGACGTAGGGCGTCAGCTCCGCATCAGGAACGGCAAAGTCCATCTCCGGCGAAAAGTAATCAGTGCCGTTGTAACCGAGGCTGAAGCTGGTCTGAAATTCCTGGATGGGCATGAGTTGCAACGCCGTCACGCCCAACTCGGCCAGATACGGTACCTTGCGCGCCACGTCGAGAAACGTGCCGCCCTTGCGCGGCAGGTTCGGCGTGAAGAAGGTGCCGACATGGAGTTGGTAGATGACGAATTCATGGAACGGCGGGGTGACGTAGCCGCTCTCATGCCACGGGAAATCCGTCCGGCGGATGATGCATTCGGCGGGGAAGGGTGATTCCAACTCACGGGCATAGGGGTCGCGCTTCAGCCCCTCGCCTCCTTCGCCCACGACGTAGAACATGTAGCGCTGCCGATCCTTGACGCCTCGGACGAACCCCCGCCAATGGCCCTGTCCGTCGCGCGTCAGCAGCGAGGCGTCGTTGCGCCGGCGTCGATTGAAGTCTCCCAGGACGTAGACCGCCTTGGCCTGCGGTGCCCAGACCCGGAAGGTGGCCCCGTCGGCCACGAGGTTCGCCCCCATCGGCGTATCAGCATGGATGTGGTTGAGTGAGGCAGGCATGGATCGACTTCCTCCTCAAGCAGGACGACGAGCTTGAATCAACGCCAGGATCTGCTCCGCGGCCCCGTCGGACGAGAGCACCGTCGTATCGATCGTGAGATCCGGCTTGGCTGGCTTTTCATAGGGCACCTGCAGACCCGGCACGGTGGACGATTCGCCCGCGAGGCCTCGCTGGTAGGTGCCTTTTTTGTCACGGGCCATGCACACCTCCAGCGGACAATCGATCGACACCTCCAGCAGCTGCGGAATCAACGACCGGGCAAAGTCCCGATAGACCTGGCGGCTGGCGGTGGCATCGAAGATCACGTTCACCCCATGCGCCAACAACCGCGACCCCATGAAGGCCATGGCGCGATAAAACACATCGCGCTCCTCCTGAGAGTAACTGGCCGTCGGCGTCAGGATCCGGCGGAGTTCGTCCGACTCCAACACCTCGGCGTCCAGCCCCAAGGCCTGCAGTCTCGGTGTCAGACTCGCGACGATCGAACTCTTGCCCGAGGCCGGAAGGCCCGTGAGCCAGAGCGCGAAGGGCGATGGCTTCATGGGCTGCTCACGCGTAATACCGCTTCACATCGGCCGGATCGAACCGGTCCGCTGCCAAAACGTTTTCGATGAAGCGGAAGATCTTCCGCCGGATGCCGACCGAGAGTTTCGGATACCAGAGCGGGCTGGCGAGCACGAGGCCGCGAAAGGCAAAGAACGGCGCGGTGGTCTCCAGCACGGCGCGGTCACCGCTCTGGGTCAAGTACCGCTCCCAGAAGCTCTGAAAAAGCGTTTCCAGCGACCCTGTCAACGTGCCATGGCGGCAGAGCGAGAAAAACAGATAGTTGATCGACATCGAGGTGACGTCGTCGGCTGGTTCACCCCATTCGCCACGCGAACGGTCGAGCACCGAGAAATCGGTGCCGCGCCGAAAGAGCACGTTCCAGGGATGGAAGTCACCGTGCACTTGCGAGAGACGCGCATGTTTCGCCCGCAATCGCCAGCGCCAGCGGTTGCAGGCGGTTTCGATCGATTCGAGCAGCTCTTGGGAAATGAACGCAAACCGGTCGGGGTAACTGTCGGTCAGGCCCATGATGCATTCGCCGTGACCGAGCAATTCCCGCAGCCGCCGCCGGTAGAGCTGCGGGTCACGATGTTTCACCCGGTGAATCGTGGCCAGATAGTCGGCGAGCGCCGTCACTCGCTTCCGATCCATGGCGGTCGGCTTGGCCGCCTGCGCCAACCGTTCGAGATCCTTGTTGTAGGTCTCCCCTTCCGACCACTGGGTGAGCAGGAAAAATTCCTTTGCCGCCGCCACCGACATCAAGTCGTTGCGGGCGGTAAAGGCCCCGACATCCAGCGCTGCGATGTGTTTCGGCAGGCGGCTATAACAGGCATAGTCCCAGAGCATTGCCTGTGCCCGGTCGGCCGGATGTTCGTGGCCGAAGGGGCCCGGACTCATCGTCCCCAAGACGGCCTGTCGCACCTGCCCCTCCACCCGAAAGGTCAGGCGGACCGGCGCGCCATAGCCATATTGTTTGTATTGGGCGCCGCTGGTTTCTTTCCCGATCGGACCATAAGCCAGCACCTCCGTGGAAGGACCGAACCGGTCCCGAAGGTAGCGTTCCAGCGCAGACTTCTTCAGCACCGCCATACCTGCCCCTTACGCAAGACACATTCCCGCAGAGGGCGGCCATTTAGCACGATTCTCCGCTGCCGCTGGTGCATTGGGCTTCAGCGACCGGTCCTGTACTGAGGAATAATGCGCCAGTGCTTTCCCGTCGGAACCGATCCGTCCGATCGGCAGGACCGGCAAATGCTTCACTTTTAGCCGATTCGGTCATTGCGAGGAGCAACCCGGTCCGGCCAGGGAAAGGCATGTGCCTTGCTGAGTCCGGGAGTGGGTCCCGTACCACCCTGCAGAGAGGAGGCAGAATGAACCTAGAAATCGAGAGCCGCAATGTCGCCATGACCCCCCGATGGAAAACCGAAATCGAAGCCCGCATGGCCGACCTGCAACGAGGCCATGACGATATCATCCATGGACGCGTCACCCTCACCAAGAACCGCCACCACAAGAAGCTGGACAATGTCGCGGAAGCCTTGGTGCTGGTCACGGTCCCGACCCGCCACACCATGACCGCCCGCAAGGAAGACAAGACCTTCGAGGAAGCCATTCGGGCCGCCTTCGACGCGGTGGCGATCGAATTGCGCAAATTCCGTGAGAAGCGCGCCAACAAAGTCGTTCGCACGGAACCCCTGCCGCCACTGCATGGCGTGGTGAGCAAACTCTTCCCGGATGAGGGCTACGGCTTCATCCTGAAGGACGGCGGCGGAGAAGTGTATTTTCACAAAAACTCCCTCAAGGGCCTCTCGTTCGAGAAGCTGGAAGATGGTCAAGAGGTGGTCTTTGAAGAGGAACCAGGTGAAAAGGGCCTGCATGCCACAATCGTTCAACCACCCCCGACGCTGAAACTGTAGGACCAGACGTGATGTCGGACAAACACAAGCTCCCCGCCAGCCTGCTGGCCCCCACCATCGACCCAGGCCGGTTGGGTTTCGAGGACACCAGCGAGATCGAACCGCTCGATGAAACCATCGGACAGGAGCGGGCGGTCGAGGCGCTGGAGTTCGGCCTGCAGATGAAGAGCGTCGGCTTCAATATCTTCGTGTCCGGCCCGGTCGGCACGGGGAAGGGAACGCTCGTGCGGCAGATGGTCAAGCGGATGGCGCAGTCCGCGCCGCCGCCGTCGGACCTCTGCTACGTCCACAACTTTCAGGACGCGTCACGGCCCATCTGCCTGGCCTTCCCCGCCGGACAGGGCGCCGCGTTCAAACGCGAAATGGGCACCTTCATCGAGGGCCTCCGGCACGACATTCCCGCCGCGTTCGAAGGCAAGAAGTATCTGGATGCCAAGGCCAAGATCATCGAAGAGACCGAAGGCCGAAAGAAGGCCCTGTTTCATGAGCTGACCAAGCTCTGTCGCGAACGCGGCTTCGGGTTCGAGGAAACGCCGGTCGGCTTCGGGCTCGTGCCCCTGAAGAACGATCGGCCCATGAGCGAAAAGGACATGGAGGAGCTGTCCGAGCAAGCGCAGGAGAGCCTGACCGAACGCCGGAAGTCGCTGGAGAGCGACCTGCGCGAGTTTCACGTGCGCATGCACGCGCTGGAACGCGAGGCCGAACAGGGCCTGCATCACCTGGATCGCCAAATCGTGGCCAACGTCATGCAAGGGGCCTACGAGACGTTGCAGCGAACCTATCAAGCGCTCAAACCCGTCACCACGCACTTGCAGCGGGTCCACCACGACATCATTCACCAATACAAAGACTTCCTCCCCCACAGCGGCCCGATCCTTCCGATCCCAGGGTTGGAACAGGTGCGTCGCCCCGACATGACGCGCTTCGCCGTGAATCTCATCGTGTCTCATGATGCGACGGCCGGCGCGCCGGTGGTAGAAGAACCCCACCCGACCTACGGCAATCTCATCGGCAAGATCGAGCGGCGGGCGCACTTGGGGGTCATGTATACGGACTTCACCGAGATCAAGGCCGGCGCCATGCTGCAGGCCAACGGCGGGTACCTGATCCTGCAGGCCCTCGACGTGTTGCGCCAACCCTTTACCTGGGATGCATTGAAGCGGGTCATCAAAACCGGCGCCGTCACGATCGAGGACCCCGGCGAGTTCTACGGCTTCGCCACGGCAGGGCTTAGGCCGGAACCGATCCCGGTGTCGGTCAAGGTGATTCTGGTGGGCACGTCGATGATCTACCACCTCCTACAGGCCTACGAGGAAGACTTTTCGAAACTCTTCAAGGTGAAGGCCGATTTCGACGTCGAGGTGCCGCATGACGAGCGGCAGGAGCGACAATATGCCCGCTTCATCGCCAAACTGTGCCGGGAGGAGTCGCTCCCGCATTTCGGCGCCGACGCGGTGGCGGAAGTCATCCGGCAAGGGTTCCGCTTTGCCGACCGCCACGACCGGCTGTCCCTGCGCTTCAGCCTGGTCAGCGACTTGATCCGCGAAGCCGGCTATTGGGCCAAGAAGGACGGCCATTCCTTCGTGACACGCGCGGATGTCGAATCGGCCTTGGACCACCAGCGCCATCGAGCCGATCTGCCGGAACAGTGGATCCAGGACGAAATCCGCGAGGGCACCCTGATGGTCGACCTGCAGGGCGAAGTGGTCGGCCAGGTCAACGGGCTTTCCGTCTATCAACTGGGCGACTATGCGTTCGGCCGCCCCACCAGAATCACGGCGCGCACCTATGTCGGCACGAAGGGCCTCATCGACATTCAACGTGAAGTCGAATTGGCCGGAGAGATCCACAGTAAGGGGGTCATGACGCTGGCGGGATTCCTGGCAGGGAAGTTCGCCGGGACTCAGCCCTTCGCGTTGAGTGCGACCCTGACGTTCGAACAGACTTATTCCGAGGTCGAAGGCGACAGCGCCGCCGTCGCGGAGCTGACCGCCGTGCTCTCCAGCCTGGCGAATCTTCCCATCCGCCAAGCGCTGGCCGTCACGGGCTCGGTCAACCAGCTGGGAGAAATCCAACCCATCGGCGGCGTGAACGAAAAGATCGAGGGCTTTTTCGAGTCCTGCCGGCGCCGCGGGTTGACGGGCTCGCAGGGAGTGATCATCCCCTCTCGCAACATCAAACACCTGGCCCTGAATCGGAAGGTCGTGGAGGCGGTGGAGGCCGGCCTGTTCACCGTCTACGCGGTGGATACCATCGAAGATGCCCTCGAACTCCTGACCGGCGTCCCCGCCGGCGAACGAGGCCCCGACGGCCTGTATCCGCACGACAGTGTCTACGGCCGGACGGCGGCGCGGCTCGCGGAGATGGCCCAAATCGTCGCCTGCTGGGGAGAGGGTGAAGGGGATACGGAGAAGGTCAACCGGTAGGAGGCGCGAGACCCCATGCCCATGTACGACTATACCTGTTTGGATTGCGGCAAAGAGTCGTTGATCGTCGTCACGCTCAAACAACATGAAAAGGGCGAGGTGCAATGCCCGAAATGCGGCAGCACCAAACTACAACAGCACTTTTCGCCCTTCATCGCCCACACGACGAAGAAGAGTTGAGGACGATTGGCCATGCCGCACGCTTCGCGCTCCTGTCGGACCGACAGTCTGTTGGTCGTTTCCGCCCTGTGGTTCGTAAGCCTGGCCGCGTCCCCCGCCTCGGCGCAAGACTTTCCTGCCGATGTCACCCGCGGCAAAGGTGTCTACGAACGACACTGTCTCACCTGCCACGGCACCGGCGGATGGGGGGACGGCCCCGGCGCGGCGGAGTTACGGGTTCCGCCGGCGAACTTCCATCGTTTCAAATCCTTTCTCAAGTCCGACGAAGAATTGCTTCGCACCATCGAACATGGGGTCGTCTTCAGCCCGATGCACTCCTGGCTGGGGCAATTGACGGAAACAGAAATGCAGGACGCATTGGCGTACATCCGGCTGCTCGTGCAACAGGGCAAGTGACAACCGGGCGGCCAGGCGCGAAGGACCTTTCGTGAAACAACTGACGCGAGGTGACGGCCTGCTCTTGGTGGACATGCAGAATGATTTCCTGCCCGGCGGAGCGTTGGCCGTGCCGGGGAGCGACGGGATCGTGCCCGTGTTGCGACAATATGTGCTCCTTTTTGTTGAGCACGCCCTGCCGGTGTTTGCCACGCGGGATTGGCATCCACCCAACCATTGTTCCTTCCGCCCCCAAGGCGGTCCCTGGCCTCCGCACTGTCTCGCCTATAGCCCCGGCGCAGGGTTCCCTGAGGCCCTTCAACTGCCGACTCACGCCATCGTCATCTCCAAAGGCACCGATCCCAATCGTGAGGCCTATTCCGGCTTTCAAGATACGCTGCTCCACGACCGGCTTCAGTCCTGCGGCGTCACCCGTCTGTACGTCGGCGGCCTGGCCACGGACTACTGTGTGTTGGAAACCGTCCGCGACGCCCGGCAACTGGGTTATGCCGTGTATCTCTTGATCGACGCCATCCAGGCGGTGAACGTTCGGCCCGACGACGGCCGGCAAGCCGAAGAAACCATGGTCCTGGCCGGCGCAGTCCCCCTCCGGGTGGAGCAACTTGTCGCATGAGTGATGTCTCGGATGCCCTCCTCACGGACCTCTACGAACTCACCATGGCGCAGGCCTACGTGGCCCAAGGCATGACCGACGAGGCGGTCTTCGAGTTCTTCGTCCGTAAGCTGCCGCCCTGTCGGAACTTCTTCCTGGCGGCGGGGCTGGAGCAGGTCCTGACCTATCTGGAAGAGTTTCACTTCACGGAGAGCGACTTGGAGTGGCTCGCAGGCAGAGGCGGGTTTACCCCTGCCTTTCTGGACGGCCTCCGGACGATGAGATTCACCGGGGACGTCCATGCCCTGCCGGAAGGGAGCATCTTTTTTGCGAACGAGCCGATCCTGCGCATCACCGCGCCGCTCCCCCAAGCCCAGCTTGTCGAGACCCGCATCATGAACCTGCTGAACTTCCAAACCATGGTTGCCTCCAAGGCCTGCCGGTCCGTCCTGGCGGCCGGGGGCGCCCCCTTGATCGACTTCGGGTTGCGTCGTGCACATGGGGCGGAGGCGGGGTTGCTGGCCGCGCGCGCCTCCTACCTCGCAGGCTTCGCCGGCACCTCGAATGTCTTGGCGGGCGCCCGCTTCGGCATCCCGACCTACGGCACGATCGCCCATTCCTTCATTCAAGCCCATCGCGACGAAGCCGAGGCCTTCGAACACATCGCCATGGCGCAGCCCAGCCATGTCGTGCTGCTGATCGATACCTACGACACCGAAGCGGCCGCAGAGAAGGTGGTGGCCTTGGCGGGGCGGCTCAAGGCGCGCAAGATCACCATCCACGGCGTGCGGCTGGACAGCGGCGACCTCGCCGACCATGCGCGACGGGTGCGAAGCATCTTGGACCGAGGCGGCCTCACAGACACCGAGATCCTGGCCAGCGGCAATCTCGACGAATACCGCTTGCAGGCTTTGGTCGCAAGCCGCGCGCCCATCGACGGTTTCGCCGTCGGCACCGCCATGACCACCTCCGCCGATGCGCCCTATCTCGATTGCGCCTACAAGCTGCAGGAATATGCCGGTCGCCCCTGCCGCAAACGCTCCGAGGGCAAGGCCACCTGGCCAGGACGCAAGCAGGTCTATCGCTCCATCGGCCCGGACGGACGGATGGCCGGCGACATTCTCACGGTCGAGGGCGATGCACAGGAGGGCCTGCCCCTGTTGCTGCCCGTGATGCGCGGGGGACGCCGTCTCGTGACCGCACCGGCGCTGGAGGAGATCCGACGGCAGGCCTCCGCCTCGCTTGCGCAACTGCCTGATGCGTGGCGTACATTGGAAACCGCGGCATCCTATCAAGTGTGCGTAACCCCAGCCTTGACCGAGCTGGCACAACGGGTCGATCGGCAGACATGACGCACGACTCTGTCATCCTCAAGGAGGTCCTTCGATGAACCCACGTTTCCTCTGGATCGCGATCGTCATCGGTTGGATCGCGACCTCGCTGCTGACCACCCAGGCGGACGCCAAGTCCCGCCCCAAACCCATCCCCAAGGCCCAGAGCAGCGAGATCTGCGACCACCCGCTCAAGCAGAAGCAGCCGGCGCCGAAAGTCCTTGAGCCGATCTTGCAGGCCCATGCCCAATGGTTGGAGAACCGCGAGTCGCCGGACGGGCGGCGCGCCACCCTATGCCAAACCAACCTGCGGGGATTGAGGTTGGTCGGCGCGAACCTCGAACGCATCGACCTGGAAGGCGCGTCCTTGAAGGGCGCCAACCTGCGCAACGCAAGCCTCGTGCAGGCGCACTTGAAAGGCGCCGACCTGTCCCAGGCCATGCTGGAAGATGCCACACTGGTCGGAGCCGACCTGCGCAAGGCGCTGTTGGTCAAGGCGCGGCTCAGCCGGACAGTCGCGGAGGAAGCGGCGTTCTACGGCGCTACCCTCCAGGGGGCGATCTTGCGGGAGGCGGTCTTGGAGCGGGCCCATTTCGAAGATGCCGATTTGCAGCTGGCCGACCTGAGCAGCGCCACCGTCACGGACGGCTACTTCTACGGCGCCAACCTCTTCAAAGCCACCCTGGCCGACGCCGACTTGGCCGGGACGGACCTCCGCCGCGCCAACATCCAACAGGCAAACCTGCGTCGGGCCGATCTGCAAGGAGCCCTACTGGACAGCGCCTCCCTGGACGGCGCGACCCTGGCCGAGGCGGAGTTGGACAGTGCCTATCTGGACGGCGCTTCTCTCGTGAAGACCGATCTCCGCGAAGCCAGCCTCCGTGGCGCCGATCTGCGATATGCGCAGCTCATGGGTGCCACGCTGCAGCGGGCAAATGTCGAGAGCGCAAACCTGGAGGGTGCGAACCTCACCAAGGCCCGCCTGGACTCCGCAGGCCTGACCATGGCCGTCTTCTACAAGGCCAATCTGTCTCACGCCGATCTTCACGGCGCACGACTCCACCAGGCCGTGTTGATCGGCACCCACCTGACCCAGGCCGATCTACGGAAGGCCGACCTCACCGAGGTCTATGCGCCCAGGGCCCGTTTGTCGCGCGCGAAGCTGCGGGAGGCGACGCTGGAATCGGCCAACCTGGTGGCGGCGGATTTGAGTCACGCCGATCTGAGCCACGCCACGCTGATCCAGACGAACCTGCAGGAAGCCGATCTGCGCGAGGCCAACCTCAGCGAATCGGATTTGACCGGCGCGCAACTGCAGAGCGCCGACCTCCGCCAGAGTGATTTACGCGGCGCCAACCTGAGCGGCGCGCTGGGCCTCGTTCAGACACAACTGGATGTGGCCTGCGTAGACGAACGGACCACACTGCCTCCTGGACTCCAGATGCCGACCCCCTGCCCGCAACATCAGGTCAGAGACCGCCAGTAGCCCGCCCTCCTTCCACAGTGTATCTTTCCGGCGCTCGAACGTCTTATCTGGAAAAGGGAGGTGTTGCCGTGGATCGCGAGGGAGAAGGACGATTGGCGCACGCGGAGCCTTACGACTGGAGGCAGGGAGAAGACTTACTCACGTTCTTCAAGACCTGGTAAGCATTGGTGTGGACCGTGGCTCTCAGCGAATGCCTTCCGCCATCTGAATGCTGGGCTTTGTCAGCCTAGTGATGGACGTCTCTTCGGAGATGATCCACTAGCCTGCTTTCGCTGTTTAGGGACCCGCGGTGCGCCCCGTGATGCGCTGGTGGCGGGCATTGCTCCGCCGGCCCCGCGGGGCGCAGCCTTCGGGTTGTGACAATCGCTGGATACGGTGGGCGCGCTTGTCGGGCCCCTCTTGGCCACCGGGCTGATTCAGTTGGAACAGTCTCGCGCGCTTAGGGGCAGGTTATTGGTGGGTGGTGGGAATCGGCGCAGTCTTCACGCTGGCGCGATCCAGCGAAGCCTTTCTCCTGTTGCGCGCCCAGCAGAGCGGCATTGCCCTCGCCTTCATTCCGCTCGTCATGGTCGCCATGAACTTCATCGCTCATGGGCTTGATCGCCGCCGATGTGGTCCTCGCCCTGCAACAGCACTGGATCATGGCAACCTTCTTTCCCCTCTCCGACCGTCGGCCTGCCCATTAGAAACCAGTCACGCCGCTCACATACCCCCGCGGAGCCTGGCCGGAGATCACGACCCGCGGCCCGTTCGGGATCGGCCTCCACGCCTCTTCCTCCGCATGCTCGCCGACCACCCACTCATATAGCCGCTTGGCATCGGCAAGCGCGGGCTGCGCCGGCGCGCCGTAATACCGCTGTTGCATCTGTTCGTCCGACAGGCCGATGCAGCCATGCGAAGCGGGATAGCCGGGGAGGTCACGGCCATGCATCCAGTAACTTCCCTGCCCGTCGACATGGAACCGCAACGCATAGTGCATGGGATAGGGCACATCCGTCCCTTCCACCGTGTAGAGGCAGGAGCGGTGCGTGCGGTGGGCCGCCGTGATGCGAAAGTCTCCGATCGGTGTCGGATGGTCCGGGCCGCCCGTCGCGATGGGAAGGGCGAATCGCAAGATCCCTCGCTCGTAGGCTCCCAGGAATTGCTCCGACAAATCGACGAGAATCAGTTTGTCCTCTTGCTCGCCGAGCGGATATCGCGAGGGAAGGGGATGAAACTGCGCGACCTCCTCGGGCCTCAGCGGCACTTTGATCTCTCGTCCCGACTGTACGTGGCGCCGATCGATACGGTTGAAGCGCGCGACATCCTGCCATCGCGAGCCGAACAGCGATTCGAGCGTCTCCCCCCGTTGGAGTCGACGACATTGCCAAGCAATCCGCCGGTCGCTTGGGTAGTGGATGGCGCAGGGAAAGATACGGTCCGCCGCGAGAACGGGCCGCTCCGCGCCATGCAGGCACCACAAGGCCCAGAAACCAAGGGCCGCCACGGACGGCCCGCTCAGACGCCGCATGCGATTAGGACCAATATTGCGAAGCCTTCATATACCCATGCAGCAGGTCACGCCGCGCCACGATGCCGACGAGTTTGCGCTCTCGCACCACGGGCAAGCGCGTCACGTAGCGATCCTGGAAGAGGTTCGCGACTTCCTCCAAGGTCATGGTTTCCCGCACCGCCAAGGGCTGAGTAGTCATGATGTCCGCCGCCGACACCTTGCGGAGGTCGCGCCCTTCGATCATGGCCTGAAGTAGGTCATATTCGGTGACCAACCCGACCAGCGTCCCATCCTCCGCCACCACCGGGAGCCCGCCGAAATTCTGCTTCGTCATGAGCCGCCCGATGGTGAGGGCATCCGTCTTCGCCGTGCAGGTGAAAGGCGCGTCTTGCATGAGCTGAGCAACTGTCAGGCCCTTGGGGTCGCAGGCCTGCGTAAGGTTGTCGATCTGTCGCATGAAGTGTCCTCCTCCCCAGGACCGCTCAGGAGCCCGCGCCCGGACTGGTTACGGGCGCGAGCCCCGTTTCGCCGCCCCCGCCTTCAACGCTGCCTTGACGACGTCCCGCCGGGACACGACGCCCACGAACCGGTTGCGCTCGTCCGCCACCGGCACCGACATGAGATCGCTTTCAGTCAACACATGGACCAATGTCGGGAGGTTATGTTCCGGCCTCGCCGAGTAGGGGTTGCCGCTCATGATGTCCTTGGCCCGGAGGACGGCCCAGGCCTGCCCCTCATCGAGCGCCAGCAGCAGGTCATGTTCGCTCACCACGCCCACCAACCGTTTCGCCCCATCCACAACCGGCACGGTGCCGGTTCCCTTCACGATCAGGGCCGCCACCTGGTCGGCCTTGGTGTCGGGGCGCGCCGTCGCCACGCGCTTGTTCAAGACCTGGCCCACTGTAAGGTCCTCAAAGCCCGCCCCTGTCCGCTTCTTGCCCGTCGCCCGTTTCGTCGCGGCCCGCTGCTTCTTCACCATACACAAGCTCCTCCTGTATTCGTCGCTGCCAAGAATCGTCCACGCTTATACCACGGCTGAGGAGACCGTCGCCCGGTAAACCCCGTCGCTGCGCCGTGGACGCGAACCTGCTCCTTGGTCATTCGGCCTGCACGGCCAAGGGCGGGCTGGGATCTTGAGCCCACCGCAGATGCTGCGTCGTCACGCGGCCCTGTTTGACCTTGATCCCCGTGACCTTCTGCTGTTGTCCGCCCAGGGTCGCTGTTACCTCATAGACCCCTTCCGGCACATCGGCGAAGAGCCAGGGCCCTGTCATCTGTTCGGCCGGCACACTCAAGGCCACGACACCCTTGGCATCGCGGATCGTCAGGGCCGCGCCGGTCACGAAGGGTTTGCCTCCGGCGGTCAACACCAGTTTCAAGGAGAATGGGGGATAGGAGGCTTCGCGTTCGACTTGGCCGATACCCGCACTGAAATACCGGATCTTCCCGCTGTGGTAGAGCGGCAACACGTCCTTTTGTGGACCGATGTCGGTCGGAATCTCCAGTTCGATCGCATCTCCACTTGAGGCAATGCGGGTGGTAACACCGGCCTCAGCCCCATCCATCCCCAGAATCCCGGCCGCCAATAAGACGCACCCAGCGAGACCTGTGACGCCCCTGCCCCTCTGAATTCCCATGCCCCTCCTCCCTTCGACTGCCGACGCAATCACAATGCCTGACCGTCCCATTACTGCACAGATTGCCCTCGACAACCATACTGCTGCCAATTACCCCAACCGCCGGAGTGAGACTGCTGCAAAACGCCGCAGAGTGGCCTCCCCCCCACGCTTTCAAAACATTCGCCCTGCTTGATGACTCGCAGGATCAGCGACTCAGTCCGATGCAGGGCTTAGGCATATCCGATGCAGACCCTATTCCAGGCTGTGCTTTCAAGCAGGAAGGGATGTTCATGAAGATCTTGATCGCGGTGGACGGGTCTGAATATGCCGAATGGAGCGTCCAGATGTTGCGGGCGGTGGCCGGCCGTCCTCCGGAGTCGGTGACACTGCTGCACGTCGTGGACAATACGTCGCTGAAGTCCTCCGCGCGCAAACATGCGGTCCTCTCCAAGCAAGCCTTGGCCGCCATGACCAAAGCCGGTGATCATATTTTGCGCCGCTTCGAAGGCCTCGCCCGTACCGCCTTGCAACAGGCCACGACGAAGCCCCACACCACGATCGAAACCGTACTGGCACACGGCCGCGTCGCTGACACCATTACCAAGCAGGCCAAACAGAAAAAGGCCGACCTGCTCGTGCTGGGGTCCCGCGGCCTGAACGACGTCGAAAGCTACCTGCTCGGCAGCGTGTCCCGCAAGGTGAGCGCCTTGGCGCCCTGTCCGATCTTGATCGTCAAGCGACCGCTCACGACCCTGTCGCGGGTGCTCTTTGCCGCCGACGCCTCCAAACACACGCAGGGCGCCGGCAGCTTCCTGTGCAAACGATTCCTGCCGGAGACAGCGAAGCTGACGATCTGTTCGGTGGTCGAGCCGGTCGTCACCGAACTGGCGGGGACCTACCTGTCGAAAGACCAGGTGGACCAACTCTCGGCCCCCCGGCGATCCGCCGCCGAGCAGACAGTGGAAAAACTGCGCGACCGGTTCTTGCGTGAAGGGTACGCGGTGACGACCCAAGTCCGCATTGACCATGTCACGGACGCGCTCCTTCAGCAGGCCGGTTCGGACAAGGTGGATCTGCTGGTCGCCGGGTCACGTGGCTTGACGGGATCGGAGCGGCTTCAGTTGGGCAGTGTCTCCGAGACGCTGTTGAAGTACGCGCCCTGCTCCGTCCTTATTGTGCGAGGATGGCGTGCCTGACCTGACCGCGCTCGAGGTCTGCCGCCTTGCCCCTGGCCAGGTCTATCGCGCCCTCACGACCTCGCCGCAGGGCTTGTCTCAAGAGGACGTGCGGCGGCGCGCCCTGCGGTATGGCCCGAACAACCTGCAGGATCTGCGGGGCGTTCCGCTCCTCGGGCGGTTCGCCCGACAGTTCACCCATTTCCTCGCCTTACTACTCTGGGTCGCCGCGGCCCTGGCCTTTTTTGCCGACCGATTCAATCCCGGCCAGGGCATGGCGACGTTGGGCTGGGCTATCCTCGGCGTCATCATCGTCAACGCGTTGTTCGCATTTCTGCAGGAATACCGAGCCGAGCGGGCCGTTCAGGCCTTGCGTAGCCTGCTCCCGGCCAAGGCTTGGGTCCTGCGCGAAGGACAACCTCAGCAGGTCCCCCGAGACGATCTGGTGCCCGGCGATTTGTTGATTCTCGAGGAGGGCGAACAGGTATCTGCCGATGCGCGGCTCGTCGAAGCCGTCGGCCTCCGCGTGGACAACTCTCCGCTCACCGGCGAATCGAAACCTCAACGCCGTTCCGCCGAGCCGATCACGGACGGCCACCCGCTGGACATCCCCAACCTCGTGTTCGCCGGCACCACGGTGTTGTCCGGTCACGGCCAGGCCGTCGTGTTCGCGACCGGGCTGCAGACGGAATTCGGCAAGATCGCCAACCTCGCGACCAGCGTGAGACCCGGCCTGAGCCCCCTCCAGCGGGAGATCGTGACAGTCACCCACATGGTAGCAGCCCTCTCGCTCATGATGGGGATTGTGTTCTTCACCATCGGCGTCGGCATGGGATTGGGATTCTGGACCAGCGCCATTTTCGGCATCGGCATCATCGTCGCGAACGTGCCGGAAGGCCTGCTGCCGACGGTAACCCTGGCCCTCGCCATGGGCAGTCAACGGATGGCCACACGCAAGGCGCTGATCAAACACCTCACCTCGGTCGAAACCTTGGGCTGCACCACCGTCATCTGCACGGACAAGACCGGGACCCTGACCGAAAACCGCATGCGCGTGGACCGGCTGTATGTGGATGACCTCGTGGTCGAGGCGCGTGAAGGCTGTCTGTTCACCAGGAATCGCCTCGTCGATGCGACCGAAGCCGAGCGGTGGCGGCCGCTGTTCGACGCCATCATCCATTGCAACAATGCCAAACGGACGCGCCGACCCGATGGGCGTAGCGTCACCACCGGCGACCCGACTGAAACGGCCCTCCTCGACTTCGCCCAGGACCACGGCCTGCTGCACCGCCCGTTGCTCCGCCGCATGGACGAATTGCCGTTCGATGCCGATCGCAAGCGCATGACGACGCTCCATTGGAGCGAGGGCCGCCTGCTGGCCTTCACCAAGGGCGCCCCGGAATCCGTCCTCCCGCTGTGCGTGGCGCAACAGCGCTCGGACGGGCTGTCCGACCTCACGGTCGACGGACGGAAGAAGGTGCTGGCCCAGGGCCAAACCTTCGCGCAGCAGGCCTATCGCGTGCTGGCCGTCGCCATGCGGGAAGTCGAACGGGGCGTGGATGCATTGACCGTCGAAACCGTCGAGCAGCAGCTGACCTTCCTCGGACTCGTGGCCATGATGGACCCGCCTCACCGGGAGGTGCCCGAGGCGGTGTCGACCTGCCGACGAGCAGGCGTGCGCGTCATCATGATCACGGGGGACCATCCGCTGACCGCCCTGGCCATCGCGCGCCGCATCGGATTGGCCCCGGACGCTGCTTCTCCCGCCCCAGGAGGCTTCGTCCCGGTGATCGAAGGCCTGCAGCTCGATCGCCACAGCGACGAGCAACTGCGGCAGTTGCTCACCCCCACCGCGCCCGGTGAGGCGGATCCCGTCTTTGCGCGCATGGCGCCGCGGCATAAGCTCCGCATCGTCGCGATGCTCAAGGCCATGGGAGAGGTCGTCGCCGTGACCGGCGACGGTGTCAACGATGCACCGGCTCTCAAGCAAGCCGACATCGGCATCGCCATGGGCATTGCCGGCACGGATGTCGCCAAGGAAACGGCCTCGATGATCCTGCTCGACGACAATTTTTCCACCATCGTCAACGCCATCGAGGAGGGCCGGACCGTCTATACGAACATCCGCAAGTTCGTGACCTACGTGCTGGCCAGCAACGTCCCGGAAGTTGTGCCCTATCTGGCATTCGGGCTCTCGTCTGCGCCCCTGGCCCTGACCGTCCCCCAGATCCTTGCCGTTGATCTCGGGACCGACATGGTGCCGGCCTTGGCCCTGGCTGCCGAAGCGCCGCAACCGGGTATCATGAACGACCCGCCCCGGCCGAAGACAGAGCGCCTACTCAGCCGGGATCTGCTCCTGCGCGCCTATGGATTTCTCGGAATGATCGAGGCTGCGATCGCCATGGGCGGATTTTTCCTCTACCTCTTCCGGCAGGGCTGGTCCTGGGGCGATCCGCTGGATTGGAACTCCGCCCTCTATCGGGAGGCCACCACCGTAACCCTCTCCGGAATCGTCGTGGCGCAAGTCGCCAATGTATTCGCCTGCCGCTCCGAACGGCTGTCGGCGTTCCGGCTCGGCTGGTTCAGCAATCTGCTGATCCTCCTCGGCGTGGCCGTCGAAGTGACCCTCCTCCTCCTGTTGACCTACAGTCCGCTTGGCCATATGGTATTCGGCACCGCGCCACTGCCGGCCTGGATCTTCGGGACCTTGATCCTGGGGGCGATCGGCCTCCTTTTGGCCGAAGAGACCCGCAAAATCGCCGCGGCCCGACTGCGCGCCTTCACCGCCATGCCGCAACCGGGACGACCTCACGCATGACAGACGATCGATCTACAGAAAGGAGCGCCCATGACCGCACCGCATCCCCGCGTCAGTGAGTACATGCATCGCCAACTGGAAGTCCTCCCGCAGGATACCTCCGTCGTGACCGTCGCCGAACGGATGCGGAGCCGCAGCATCGGCTCGGTCTTGATCGAGGCGTTCGACCGTCCGCACCACGATTGTCGGATTACCGGCATCGTCACCGAAAGCGACCTGGTGAGCAAGGTGCTGGCCCGTGGGCTCGTCCCCTCCTGCACGGACATGAGCACCATCATGAGCAGCCCGCTCGTCACCATCGCGCCCGATCGACCGATGCTCGACGCCAGCCAGCTGATGGAATCCAAGAAGGTCCGTCACCTGGTCGTCGTGGAGGGCACGGACGTGCTCGGCGTGACGTCGGTCCGCGATCTTGTACGGTATTTCGTCGAGGCCGACGGCGGACCGGTCCAGTCGCTCAACGATGTCTACCGCCCGCTGAGCGTGTTGATGAAGACCGCCGTGGAGACGATCGGAAGCCACGAAACCGCGCTCTCGGCGGCGCAGCGCATGGCCGACAAACACATCGGAGCCCTGTTCGTCATGGAGGCGGAGGAGTTGGTGGGCATCGTGACCGAGGCGGATCTGGTTCGAAAAGTGCTCGCCTACCAACTCGATCCGCAGGCGATCCGGGTCGGCGCCGTGATGAATTCGCCGCTGCTGGACATCGACGTGAACCGCACGATTCGCGATGCCAGCGAACGTATGGCTGCGAAACGGGTGCGGCACCTCGCCGTCACCGAACATGACAAGGTGCTGGGGGTGCTCTCGATCCGCGATCTGGTGAAGATGGTCGCCATCCGGGACCGGCCCGACTTCTTGAAACGCGGATCGGTCTGACCCACCGCATGGGCGGTGCCAGGTCGGCCCTCGTCGGGCAGGCCTGCCGCCGCCCGCCGCAAAACTTCATCGACCATTCATCTTCTTTTCATACGGCTTTCATGTTGATCCTGTACCTTCGTCAAGTGGTGTTGCCCTGTCGGTACGCCTCGTCCGCTTGTCGTCAGTCATACGCATGGCCGTTGGAATTTCTCGTTACATCCTCGCCGGTTGTCTCTCCGTCGCCCTCCTGCAGGGCTGCGCCGGCGGACCACACATCAGGGCGGCCGACGGCGAGGACGATGACATCACTGAAAGCCACTGCGTTCCCACCACCAATCCGCCCACACAGGTCGTCGGTCATCCTCCGGTCAACAGCGGCTATCGCATCGACCGGACCTCGACGACCACCGCAAGCGATACGATCGACTCCGTGCGTTTCTCGCCGCGAGCCAGGGAAATCGCCGCCATCATCGGGGTGCACGATCTGCTGGCGGAGTTCCAATTGCTGGAAGGTGACATGGCCCGCGGCCTGGACGGCGCATCCTTGCGGTCCCTTGCTGTGCGCCAGGAACTGTCCGATCGGTTGCTGTTGGCGCTGTTCGAGGCGAACAGCATTGCGGCCGAGTTGGAGTGCGAAAAGGAGCGGGCGGAGGACCTGGCTTCGCAACTCGAAGAGGTTCGCAACGACATCCAACAGGGTCGGACAATCATGGCCATTCTGGCCGACTCTATTTCCGGAGTCTTCGCCGGAACATTCCTACTCCTGGGCTCGGAGGTCCTATCAGGTATTATCGACCTGTCGGGAAGCGTGGCCGCGTTGGGCTTCGGCGTGGCGGCGCTGGGCGGCGATCAGGCCTATGAATTTAAGCACGGGCGCAACCTCATGGCCGACATCTGGCACAACGACCGGACCAGCGAGCAATTTCCGCAACCGGTCTGGCGCTACTTGAACAGCTCCATCCGCCCCAACGGCAAACGGACCCGCCGCGACCACATCATCGGCAACTGGCGCCCTCGCCTCGGCAAGCCCGGTTCCAAGCAGGAGCAACGTCTGACGGAACTCTATTTCGGTCGAGGAGGTATCTACCGCATCAACGAATTACGGCATCGCAGCGAGATGCTGGGCCTGCTCAAGACGCAGGTCAACCTGATGACGCAAGATCTGAATCTGCTGTTTCTCGAAACCTTGCATCAACACCCGTCCCCTCCCGAAGATCCGGTCTAGCCGCTCCCCATCGCCCGCGACGTTTTGATTGCGCCGATAGGCCCACCGGGGTAGACTGCCTGTCACCTCGCTATGCGGTCTATCCGTTCATGACCGGCCGACTCGTCGGTCGTTTTTCTACTACAGGGAGTCTCTGATGCTGGACTGGCTGGCCAATCCGGAAGTGTGGATCGCGCTCGGAACTCTGACCGCGCTGGAGATCGTGCTGGGGATCGATAACATTATCTTCATCTCCGTCCTCGTGGGCCGGTTGCCGGAGGCGCAGCGGGCCCTCGCCAGGAAGATGGGTCTGGGCCTGGCCATGTTGGCGCGCCTGGCGCTCCTGTTTTCCATTTCGTGGGTCATGGGATTGACCAAACCCTGGGTGACGGTGCTGGGACAGGGCATCTCCGGCCGCGACCTGATCCTGATCGGGGGCGGCCTGTTCCTGATGGCGAAGGCCACGCACGAGATTCATAACAGCCTGGAAGGTGTGGAAGAACATGCGGCGCCGACGGTCCAAGCCAGCCTCGGCATGGTGTTGCTGCAGATTGCACTGTTGGACATCGTCTTCTCGCTCGATTCGGTAATCACGGCGGTGGGCTTGGTCGACCATGTGTCGATCATGGCGGTTGCCATCATCCTGGCGGTGGTGGTGATGCTGATGGCGGCCAAGGCCATCGGCGACTTCGTGGATGCCCACCCCACGGTGAAGATCCTGGCCCTGTCGTTTCTGATTCTGGTCGGCGTGACGTTGATGGTGGAGGGATTCGACGTGCACGTCCCGAAGGGTTACATCTACTTCTCCATGGCCTTTTCCGTCACGGTCGAGATGCTGAACATTCGGATGCGCCGCAAACGGGCCGCCACACCGGTGAAGCTACACAGCCGCTATGCGAGTGAGCGGTGAGCCGGGCCGACAGCCCCCACGTCACAGACGATCGAGGAGTTGTTGCTTCTTGGCTCGATAGTCCTCGTCCGTAATCAGGCCCTGCTCATGAAGCCGCTTGAGCAGGCCGAGTTGCTGTTCCAGGGGAGGAGGAACGGATGGTGATGACGGCCCATCCGAGACGGTCGACGGTTCCGGCTGCTGCCGTGCAGTTCCATATGCCAAGACCACGTCCCTCACGCCGCGGGGTCCCTCCACCAGTTCTTGACCGGGCCGTGCCACCGGCTCATATGAGCCATCCTGACCGAACAGGGGATCATTCCACACTTGCGTTCGGATCGACGGCAGCGTGACCGCCACCAGCGAGTTCGCCAGCCGCAGATGGAGCCGCCCGCGCTCCACGAACCAGGCGCCGGACGTCACTAACGGTGGGCCCGATTCGTCCGGCCGCACCAGGGCGAAGACGACAGAGTCTCGCGGAGTTGCCTGACGAAAGGCTTGGTGAAGGGAACCGGCGAGGAATCGCGCCTCCTCATCGGAGAAGACCGGCTCGGGAGGGCCCTCTTGAGAGGGACCGAGAAGAGGGCGGCGGATACGTCGCACCTGCAGGCTCCGCAGGATGCCTTCCCACTCAGCTTCTTCGAGGATCAACGGGTGGTCCCACCGCCCGGCGGAAACAGATCCGCCGGCGGCAGCGGACGGAACGACGCGCACCAGCCGCTGCTCGTCGCAGACGACGCAGCGGCCTTCTCTCGGCGCCGTCGTCGTACAACCGCCCAAGGTCACAGCAAGCAGCACCAGGATGACCGCGACAACAGGCATCAGGCCGCGGCGCTCAATAGGCGAAATCGAATCCGACCAACATCGTCTGGCCCAGCAAATCCCCGCCGTTGGCCCCGACGCCGGTCGTCCGGTAACTGTTGTACTCGGCGTGCAGCGCCAAATCCGTCCTGGTGGAGTGGTGGATGAAGTACCGGACGAGGACAGTGTGGGAATCGACATTGTTGTAGTTCTTGGCGAAGGTGGGATCACCCTGCCGATTGTTGCGAATCAGATCATATCGGTAGGCAAAAAACCAGTCCGGCATGTTGAGCAACGGCAACAGCGCCGGCGCATAGTCGAGTTCAATGAACGCGCCGTGCCAGGACGCATTCTGGGCGTCGGCGATGCCCTGTGAGACAAACATGTTCTTGCTGTCGTTGCCCCACATCCAGGCGCCGAAGAGGTTCCATTCTCCATTGAACGTCAAGCTGACATCCACACCCAACCGGCTGAACGGCTGCCCGCTTCCGGCCACGGCTTGGCAAGTCGGACAGGTGGGATTGACCAATGTCGGAGCCGTCCCATAGGCGCCGAAGAGGCCGATGCGCTGACCGGTCACGATGCCGTAGCCCCCGAACGATTGCGTGACGTGGCCGTAGAAGTTGACGTTCCGGCCGCCCGTCCCGCAGGTGGTGCCACTGGGGCAGCCGCTCAGGGGGCCGGAAAACGTGTTCGTGGCCAACGCTGACAGCGAGTAGCGGAAGTAGCCGTCGGTCGCCGAGGTCTTGGTGACACCGGACAGTTCTGCGCCGGGCTGGTTCTCGCCGATCGCAAAGGTATTGGGATTGAGGTAGGAACTGGTGGAAGTACCCCCGATGGTCGCGGTGTAGGGTGTACCAGGCATGTAGTGATACATCACGAAGGTCGTGTTCAAGGTCGGACTCCGCTTCTCGCTGAACGGCAGATCCAGTTCGAACTTTCCGACCTTCAGGTTCAGCAGATAGTCACCGCCTGCACTCTTCACCCCCAGAAACCGCTCCAACCGCATGAGCCGCACAAACGCAGCCTCCAAGTCACTATCGGAGGCACCGGTCCCGAACCCCGCGCTGCCAAGCCCCGGGGTGAAGACGACCCCGAACGCCAAGTTACGATCCAACGTGCCGAAGCTCAACAGATCCAAGCCGGTGAAGCCGAAGCCGCCGGTCGTCACACCGGAGCCGTCGGTGCGGACGGTCGCTGCTTGGTAACCGGCCGTCGTGCGCAACGAAACCGGCCAATAGCCCATGCCGATGCCCTCGTAGACCGGCGAATCCGCCTCTGACCCCAATTGATATCCCCGGTCCCGGAAGAGGTTGCCGAAGTCATTGAGCTTGGGAAAACCAGGCACGTGACAGACGTTGCACTTGAAATCATACTTCCTGGCGAAGGCCGGAATCGCATCGGCGCGCTCCACCAGGCCGCTGAGCCCGTAACTCATGAGCGCGAAGAGGACGAGGATGCCGGCGATGGCCGCCCTGGTCTGAACGGTCTGCATCGTCATCGCTCGCCCTCCTCTCCGCCGGCGACCTTCCACTCGACTTCCACCGGCCGGGCGGGGAACTCGAACCGTCGCTCCACTTGCGCCTTCGGCGACAGCTCGATTGTCTGGCGCAGGATATGGGGGTCGTCATACAGCGGGCGGGAGGCGATGAACCTCACGATGTTGTAGCCGGCATGCCAGGCCACCAGCGTGTAGGTGCCGGGGGGAATATTCCCGATCTCGAAACGGCCCTGCGCATCGGTCACCGCGAAATAGGGATGTTCCAGTGCGGCAGCCCAGGCGTTCATATGCACGTGGACATCACATTGCAACCGCAAGCCGACTCCCCTTGCTCGCGGCAACCGCGCAGTAATTTCACGCCCGGCCGTCGGCAGTGCGAGGTTGAAGAGGCTGCTGTGCTTCTCACTGAAGACATGCGGATTGTGCAGCACCGATTCATGATTGATCAGCGTGAGATCGGAGGTCCGCACGAAGGGAAAGACTTGCTGCTGAAACTGACACTGGCGGGTAGCGGGGTCTCCATCACGCTCCCCCATGGCCACCCGATAGGATGACTCGGGGGCCTTTCCCTGCTCTACTCGTTCGAGATAGACCAGCGTCTCTTCCAGTCCATGAGTAGCCGGATCGATTCGCAGCACCGGAGACGCTACCTGTGTCCCGCAACTGTCCAGGTCGGCGAACACCTTGATAGGAGGGAGCTCGGGAACGGCTCCGGTCCACACCACCTGCCCTTTCACCGTGGCCCCGTCGGCCACGTCGATCACACGGTAGTCGGCAAATCCCTCATTGACACCCATCAGCGGAAATGCCAGACAGACGACGAACAGGCACCGAAGACAACGTCGAGGTCGAACCATGAAGCACCTCATCGAGCAACCTGAGCGGGTGCCCAGGGCAGTGGCCAATAAAAAAGCCCGAGCCTTCCTTCATAGGGGGCTCGGGCTCTGGAGTCGGTGCTCTCTGGCCTCTAATAGAAATTGTGGCAGGGGTGTACTACAAGCGCTGCCATGAGTCCATGTTTACTTTCCGGAAGAAAGGCCTGATGCATCCACCTGATGCCCCAAGGCCTCCAATCTCTTTTCGATGCTCCCGCGAATGCCTTTGATGGTCGACCTAGCGCCTCACTGTCCGGTATCGCCTAATCCCCTCAATTCATCCAGCCACCCTGCCCGCTGCTGCTCGCTCATCCCCTCGACGTTGCCGATGAGGGTGACCTTGACGGGACTAATGCCGGCGAACTGCAGGATGTTCCGCTCTAAACTTTTCAGACTATGGGCCAAGAAAAACCACCGGTACACGAAGGCGGGCATCCCCATCGTCACCACGATCCGCGCCGACCGTCCGGTTAGCCGTTTGACAGGAAGGCGGCCCCGCTCGCCGTACTCGAAGGCGAAACCGGGGCGAAAGACTTGCTCGAAGAAGGCCTTGAGCAAGGCCGGCATCGAGCCCAACCAGAGCGGATAGAGGATCACCAGATGGTCCGCCCATTCGATTGCCCGCTGCGCCTCCAGGATCATGGGCGGGGGGTTGCCCTTTTCAAACTCCTCCTTGGTTCGCAACAGCGGGAATTCCCCCTGCGCCACTTCGATCCGCTTGACCTGGTGCCCGCCATCCTCGCAACCCTTGGCATATTCATCCGCCAAGGCATGCCCAAAATGACGCGCCTGCGTATCGGGATGTCCTTGGATGATCGTGATGCGTCGCCCCATGACTGTCTCTTACCCGTCCCGCCCGACAACCGCGGCACCTATTTCCACGAGAACTCCGCCGGAGAGGCGAACGCGACCCGCTCGCCCGTCCCCTGGTAAGGGGTTGGTGGACCGACTTTCGGCGTTGGGGGAGTGCAGGACACAGATACGAGCGCAGCCACGACGACCACCACCCAGAAGCAAATCGGCGTCGTAATGTGTCGAATCATTCTGCAACCTCGAAGCAGGCCTTGAGACCGCTCACAGCAACAGATGTGCCAGGTCGAGGCCCATCGACTTGTGCCCTGCCTCCGCTGCTCGGGTGGCATCACCGACGGGGTGGTTGGCTGGCCCCTGCGGAAGATTTCCGCAATTCCCACAGGGGTGTCTGGCGCAAATAGCTACAGCCAGCAGCGTCAATGAAGGGCGATGGTGGCAGACCGTCAGCTGGCCTGGGCAGGGGCACGCGCCGATCCACGAACTACCACCTGACTTTCCATGGTCTTTGAATGAGCCGGAACGTCCGGTCTGGAGCGGCACCCTCCCACCTCACTCCCAGAATCCAACCGCCGGCACTGGCATCGCGATTGCTCATTGCTATCCTCGGCGTCGGTGGCGTTCACGTGGAGTTGTCCTGGTGGTTTCACCCTGGCGGGTGAGAAGGAGGGGACCATGAGAGCCACAGAATACTTCGTCCACGCATGTGATCCCAAAACATTGGTGGTGCGCCAGATCATGGAGGATGCCGTGGTGCGGGTCAGCCCAGGGGCGAGCGCCATGCACGTGGCGGAAGTCTTGAGCGACCATACATTCGGGAGTTTGCCGGTTGTGGAGGCAGACGGTACGTTGCGGGGGCTGGTGACGGAGTTTGATCTCCTACGGGCAGTGGAACAGGGGCACGATCTCCGCAACATCACAGCAGCCGACATCATGACCACGAACGTCATCACTGCCACGGAGGAGATGCCGCTGATGGACTTGATTCACCTGTTACAGGAGCGGCATTTGATCCGCGTGCCGGTGGTAAAGGATCACAAACTCATCGGGATGGTGGCCCGCCGTGATGTCGTCTTCGCCTATGTAAAGGCGCGGGCGACCTATTGGCCATAACCGGTCCGGTCAGCGCGATCTCGGCACCCGCCCGCACAGAGCTTAGCTTTGGACGAACGGCCGTTGGGTCAGTACCTCTTGCCACTGGGGAGACGGCTGGTCGGCGATGATGGCGCCGCACTCCAAGCAACGCACCTGCCCCGTTTCCGTACCGCTATCCGTCAAGACGCGATCAACGAGGCGTTGATGGCGGCAGGAAGAGGTGGAGGTGGGCTTGTGCGGGGTGGGATTGAGTTGTGGCCTGTGCATGGAGTCCTCCCGGGTTCACGTTCGTCCTCGACATGTCGGCGTGGTGCCTCAACCGGACAGGATCATAGCAGAACGAATGGGGTGATTCCATTAGGTGGGGGGACAAAATTTTCCTGGAACCGGCGCCCCCCAGATACAGGGGTCCGTGACGCCAAGAACCTCTACGTATAGCGGGCGAAATGGACGTATTCTCTCTACGATCTGTCTTCGCGCACGGAGCCGGTCCCGACGGTAATGCCCATCGTCACGATTGAGCCGACGAAAGCCGCCGCCATATCTTTCTGCGCATCCCATTCATCACCCTGAGTCCCGAGATACAGGCTCCCGAGTTCGGGATTGACGACCATCGCCACAATCCCTTCCACCACTTCGAAGAACCCGCTTTGCGCCAGTACCGCGCTGACCGGAAGATAATACGACCACAGTCCGCGCACTCCGGCCAACCGAACCAAAATCTCGCGCAGGGGATAGACCAGCAACGCGCCATAGGCAAAATGTACGATCCGATCGAAGGGATTGCGGCTCAGCGCCAGTGCGTCCTTGAGCCAGAAGCCGACCGGCACTTCGGCATAGGTGTAATGGGCGCCCACCGCGTGGAGCGCGAGAAACAACCAGATCAATCCGTAGGAGAGTCCCGAGAAGGCAAACCGCCGATGGGTTGCAACCAGGGTCGTCACCAAGGCCACGGCGAGCAGGTTTTCCAACAGCCAGTCACGACGGTCGACCGGCTCGATGGCCAGCCAGATCCACCACAACCCATAGGAGAACAGCAATGCCCATGGAAACAGACCCAGGGCCGGTTGCCACGACCCGTCGTCGGTGCGCGTGACCGTCATGCAGATTCTGTGGGAACGGTCTGAGCCTGGAGCGTTGTTCGAGAGGCCCCTACGGTGCGGACGATCACGAGCAGGGTGATACAGATCAGCGACCCATAAAACGCTGCGGCCATATCCTTTTGCGCATCCCACACATCACCCTGTGAGCCAAGATAGGTGATGCCGAGTTCCGGATGGAGCAGCCCGGCCACCCACGCTTCGACGATCTCCCACAGGCCGCTGAGTCCCAGGACAGTCATCACCGGCAGGTAGTAGAGCAACCACCCGCGAACGCCTGCGCCCAGCCGAAACAATTCCTCCATGGGATAGGCCAGCAGGAACCCGAAACTGAAATGCACCACGCGGTCGAAGTGGTTGCGGCCCAGATGCAGGACTTCGTTGGCCCACGTTCCCACCGGCACCTCCGCGTAGGTGTAGTGGACCCCGATCGTATGCAGAGTCAAAAAGACCGCGATCAAGGCATGGGAAATCGGCGACAGGGGAAGGAGACGATGCGTCGCCACCAGGAACAGCACGAAGCCTACGGGCAACACACTCGCGATCAACCAGAACTCGGGATCGACCGGCGCCTGCGCCATCCACACCGACACCCCTACGTACCACAAGAGCGATGCGGCCGAAACCCACCTATTGGAAATCACGTTCTGTCTCCTTTTTGTTGCCGTGACAGATCGGAAGTGCTGAATCTGGCGGTAGACCCGATGATGCGTTTACTCTACTGGATGGCGAGACCTGCTGCAACCCAGGGGGTGGGTCCTCGCCAGGCCGCCTGTCATCCTTCGCCCCCCACTGCGCCGGACGATCCCGCTGCACGGTGAGGAAGAAATCCCCACGGCTCCCGATCCGCCTGCCGCAATACGCAACGCAGAGGACGCTTCAAACGGCCGAATAGGCGCTGCCTCAAATGATCGGCTCCGGCACGGGCGATGCACACCTGCATTGTCTGACCCTATGGCTATTCCGCGACTAGAAATCGACGGCCTCACCTTCGAAGCCGATCACCACTCGATTCTCGATCGCCTGGACCTGACCATTTACGCGGGGGAGATTCACGCCCTGCTTGGCGCCAATGGATCCGGCAAGACGACGCTCGCATACGTGCTGATGGGCTGCGATGGGTATGTGCCGACGGCTGGAACGGTACGATTCAATGGCACACCGTTGTTGCCCCTCAAGATCCACGAGCGGGCTCGCCTGGGGCTTACGCTGGCCTGGCAGGAGCCGGCCCGCTTTGAAGGCGTGACGGTCCGTGAGTACCTCAGCCTGGGCAAACCGACCGGTGATCCCGCATTGGTCTTGAGGCAAGTGGGCCTCGCCCCTGATCGGTACCTCGCCCGGCGTGTCGACAAGGCCCTAAGCGGCGGAGAACGCCACCGAATCGAACTGGCCTCGGTGCTCGCGATGCAACCGGCCCTCGCCATTCTCGACGAACCGGCGGCAGGCATCGACATGCTCTCGATCACCCACATCATCGAAATCATTCGAGCCCTGAAAGCCGGGGGTGGATCGGTCCTGCTGATTACGCACCAGGAGGAGGTCGCCCTCATGGCCGACCGCGCATCGCAACTCTGTGCCGGACGCATCGTCTTCTCAGGCGGTCCGCGAGAGGCCGTCGACCATTTTCGTGGGCGGAGTTGCGTGCGCTGTGACGGGGAGATCTGCGGATATGTCCGACCTTGACGCTCTGATCCGCGCCCTGCCGATGGCGGGGGCCGAGCCGGCGGTGCTCGAGGATCCGCGCATCGCGCACGTGGTGGCGCATGGCCATCACATCCTCAGCCGGCGCACGGTCCCTGGCGTCTCACTCGAGTTAGAAGAGACGCCGGACGCCCTCGTCGGGAGACTAATGGTCCAGCCGGGAACGACCATGGACCACCCCATCCACCTCTGTTTCGGCCTGGCCTACCTCACCGGCACCCAGCGGATCAAGATCGATGTAGAAGTCGGAGAGGGGGCGACCGCACAGGTGCTCTCGCATTGCCTCTTTCCCATGGCGCAAGCCGCTGAACACCGGATGCAGGCGACAATGTTGCTCAGACCCCATGCGTCGCTCGTCTATACCGAAGGGCACTACCACGGCCCTCACGGCGGCATGCAGGTGCTACCCCATGCCACGATCAAGATCGGCAAGGGCGCCCGGTATTTCTCGGACTTTTCTCTTCTGTCCGGATCGGTCGGTCATCTGGACATCGACTATCTCGTGGAAGTGGCAGAGGAGGGAATCGCCGAACTGAATGCGAAGATTTTTGCGCGCCATACCGACCGCATCACGTTGAAAGAGGCGGTGCTGCTTCGCGGCGCACGGTCACGAGGGCTGATCAAGACTCGCGTCGTGCTCGCCGGCCGGGCGCAAGCGGAGATCACCGGCATCACGGAGGCGCATGCGGGTGGGGCCAGGGGTCACGTGGACTGTATGGAAATCGTGCAAGACCAGGCGCAGGCCAGTGCCATTCCCATCGTCAGAGTGTTCCATCCGGACGCCAAAGTGACCCATGAAGCCGCCATCGGGAGCGTTGACCGGAAAGAGCTGGAGACCCTCATGGCGCGTGGGCTCACCCCGGAGGAGGCGGTGGAATTGATCGTGAGCGGGATTCTGCGGTAAGGCGGGTTCTCCTCCCCCCAGATTCGTCCACGGCGGTCACCACCATCAGGTACCCGCCCAGGAGCGCCAAGACCAATGGCTCTGACGGAATCGAGGGCCGTCCCGTCTCAGGCATAGAGCGGCTCGCACAGTTGCCGAAGCTGCTCGGTATTGATCACGGGCGGATCTTCCGCATGGGATGATCGGCCGTCACAAACTGTTGCACCTTGATATGATGGTAGAACATTGACGGCTGCGGATCGGATATGTCCATCACCGGGGGGGTAGTCCTCCTGATGGGAACATCTCTCACTCTAAAAAGACCGCGGCTCAGAGGGAAAGTGATATAGACAACATTAACTCTGTTTAAGGCTCTTACTCTCGCAACACTTCCTCTTGAGTAGGCAACTCTCGCGAGCGCGCATCCTCCGTCAGGCCGCGTTCAGCCGCCGCAGCCGGAAAGATCACGTTCGTTTCTATGAACTCGCCTTCGGGCGCACGTCGAAAGCGTATTTTCTTGCCGCGATAGGATGCCAGGAGTTTGGGGTCGGTGACCTTGAAAAAGATGCCGTTCTTGAACTGCGCGTATTTTCTAACCTCCCTGTCCCCGACGTAGAGCGCATAGCCGCTGCCTCCGGGCGGTGGCAAATTCTGAATGTAAACTTTAATGATGTAGGACACGTCGGGAATCGCAGCAGCCCCTTCCGCTCGCAGATGCTCGAGTTTTCGCACGTCCGCCGCTTCCGGGCGAGCTGCATGGAGCTCGACTTTTTCAACGACCATGCCCTCTGCCATGGTGCCCCCTCCCTCCCCACGGTCTAGTGGGTTAACTGTACCTCGTCAAAATACATGGAGCCCTGAATGACAGCAGTTCCGCTGATCGGTTGATCAAAGCGGAATGCGATTTGCCGGATCTGGCGTATATTCACGCCCGCATCGGCGAACACTCGCAACGGTACTCGTACCGTTTGCATCACCGAGCGCCGCATGCCTCCCGCCAGTTGTGCGGGATATGGAAAGGGTTGGAATTGCGCGGCTCTCACGGTGTGGCTGTGAGTCCCATCGCTGACCACGATGCTGAAGTCTTGAAACGCATTGGCCTGATTCTTCGCATCGTCCGACTGCCCGCTCCTAAGCGCTAATATGTGCAATTTGCTGCCGGGCAGTCCTCCCGCGTGAATGTTGAGTTCGTAGCGGCCTGTGGAGGATGACCAATCAACTCGCAGGCCCTTCGTCTGTTGGTACAGATTCCCTCCCGAGCCTTGATTGAATAGCAGTTCGCTGACGGTGACGCCCGACGAATTGATGGTGCCATTGACCGGCGGAGATGGCGTGCTGGCATTGGCATCCTCTTCGTAGTGCGCCATAAAGATGCGCTGATGATCCTGATACTGGCTGACTAGCGTCATTGACGCCGGTATCCAACCAGAGCGCTGGGCCATGCCTACGTCCTTCAGCACGTTCAGATATTGGCCGCGGTGCAGGAGAGCGCCTTGCGCAAGGGCCGAAAAATACACCTTCGCGACGTTCTCCTGATCAGCCCGCGAAATAGTTGGGCCGTCATCTTGCCCCCAGACCGAATTGAAGTGATTATGATTGGCTCCGTACACCCACAATAAGGATTTGAAGCCACGCGCGACTTGCGTGGGGTTGGCGAGATGAATGGGCTGGGCCCGATCATAGGTTTGATAGCCCTGAAAATCCGACACATCGCCATCACGGCTACCGTGCACGATGAAGTAGTTGTCCTTCACCACCACCCGACCTGCCACAGGCTGATATTGGTTTTCTGTCGGGGCGATGGCAACCACAGCCTTCAGCGAGAACTGATAAGGACCCAGTCCACGAGAGCCATCCAACGGCACGGCGGGATCCCCTGGATCCGGAACTACCGATGTGAGTTCGTTAAACGCGCTGGCGTGGCCGGTGCCTTCTCCGCCACGGGAGTGGCCCGCGATCATGACATGCGCCAGATCGACCTTCCCGGCAAGCGGATGGCCTGCTTGTTGGTTCCAGATTCGGAATTGTTTCACGTGCTCCAAGTGGACAATCGCTCGGCCGTCGTTCTCTCCGAAGTTCCAGCCGTTCAGGAAATTGCAATCCACGCTTCCGGCGATCATGCCGTGGGACGCGAGCAGGTCCATGAGATATACATAGCCTGGCGTGGAATTTTCGGTGGGACTGTGGTTGCCATGAACGAAGAGCACTAACGGGAAGGGACCCGGACCTTGAGGTATCCTCAGTAACCCATTGATCGGAACATTGGTCGCGTTGAACGGCCACGTCGGAGATGCAGGGAGGTTGGCAAAGTCGGAAATATCGATTCTCCGCGTGGCGTATCCAGGCGATGGCGTCTGAAATACGGCATACTGCGCGAGACCAGCGCCATAACTTAACCCGGCCGCTGCATACACCACGCTGATCACAGCGAACGGCCCAGGCGTAGCGGGATTAGTTAGGGCGTTGGTCACACGACCGCGCACATAGAGGTCGCCGGCCACGTCGAATTCGGCTTGGACGCCCGTGGCATCCCTTAGCTGCAGGCCTTGCCCGGGAAACACCGCGTTGTCAAAGAGCCGGCCTCTCAGCTCGACGTTTCGCACCGCACCGGATTGTTTCGAACTCGCCTGCATCGCGGCCCCTTTTCGGATTTGCAGCTCGCCGGCCAGGGGCGGATTGGTCACCACTTCTCTATAGATATTCGAGAAGGTTACATCGCCGTTCGATGCAATGCTCAAGACGTTTTGATTCGCCTTGCGGAGATTTAGCATGGGGTGGCCTCACTTCGATTGATCAGCGGTTTTCGATCTGGTCGAGACGCTGCTCCAAGGCTCGAATGGTGTCGTGCTGCTGCACCACGTACAGTGTGAGTTCCTCGATCTTCTTGAGCAGTTTCATCGAAAAATCGCCGAGACTCACGCCATCTCGTTGCACCTCTGCGGCGGATGGGACATCGGGCAAGTGCCTGTTGAGGTGGACATACTCCCGCACTTCATCCAAATCCAAGAGCTGGTACTCCTGTTCGAACACGGTATCTGGCACGGCTAATGTCCAGTCCTTGATGCGCACACTGCCGCTGACCGCTACATCGCCATTCACGTCGAGTTTGGCGCTCGGCGCGACCTTGCCGATTCCAACGTTACCGGTAGGCCCGTGAATGACCAATTGCCCCCACAAATCTTGGCCGGTGGGCGTCCGATAGCCGAACTCCAGTCGATTCCTGGAGGCGTCGCCCTGGGGCTGGTTCGAATTGCCCCACGGATTATGGATATGAAAACCGCCATTGCCATCCATATCCCGCTGCTGTCGCAGGAATATCCAATCGGACCAGGGCCTCTTGATTTCAATGGAATCCTCGAAGAAAGTCGACATAGGCTTTTCCCCTTCTCAACCAGCCGCTCCTTCCCAGTGTTCTTGGAGCGCTGGCTAGGAGCGCTGGCTATTTGAGGTCGGTTAATGCGGTGCTGGTGGTTTGCGGGGCTCCCTTTACCACCGAGCCCCACAAGTCATCACGACGATCCCCGACACCAGTGCTGCTGTTCCCCAATGTGCCATCATTCTTCCCTCATTACGTTCCTTCTTTAATGTAGATGCCCACATCCACATGCCGACTCCGCCTACCAACTCCCCAGCATCGGTACATCGCGAGTCAACCCGGTCAACGCTGCCTCAGTTCACACACTTCAAATTGCTTGTTGTCGCAGTAGCTTCCCGTACAATGCATGCCTTTTGCCGCAAAGTGCTGTCCCGCTGTATCGCCAAGGAAGAACGACAGATACCCACCTCCTTCTTCGGATACGAAGCGAGTAAATTCGCACCGCGAAGGTTCGACATTCTTCAGCTCCACACAATACAACGACACGTTGTCGCAGTACTTCCCTCGGCATGCAAAACCGGCAATATAGTGGTTTGCCGGGCACTGCCTCATGCCGCCTCCTTCTTCGGAGATCCAAGGCATCCACTGCGCGCGGCCAATAGTCGCATTGGGCAAATCGAAACAGGTGATTTTCATGTTGTCACAATATTTCCCTGTGCACTTGACACTGCTCACATATGAGCCTGGGTCGCATGCCGCGGGAGGATATTCCTCGGATACCGGTCCCAAGCTCTCAGCAAACGCCGTCGTCGGCATCGTCTGGACGCTGACCAAGATCGCAACGCATAGGATCACACTCATACTCCTGATCATCGTCATACTCCTTTCATTATTTTCCACGTCCCATGCGCCACGTTGGATGTTCTCTAGAGTGTCACCATCCCCACATAGATGAGATTTTCGCTTTGGTTCGCGATGAACAGTTCATTGGTAGCCGGGTTGAACGCCAATCCTTCCACTTTGAAAGTCCCGCTACCAGGTGCAGCGATGGTCCCTCGAATCGCCAAAGTATTTCGATCAAAGACCGTGATCATACCGGTCGCTGAGTTTCCGCTAAAAAGAAAGCCTCGTCCGTATGCAAGGGCGCGACAAGCTCCCCCGGGTGGAGGGAACGATCGCATTACGGCACCAGTAGATCTGTTAAGGACATAGATCCGCATGATGGTCGAATAGTAGAGGTTCACGCCGTCGTCCGCCAATCCTTCGCCCCTTCCCGTGGGAACGGGAATCGATGCGAGTTGGGCTCCCGTCTGGGGGTGAATGGTGTTGATGGCCCCCGAGCCGGTCGTGACGTTCGCAACCCGAATGTTGATACCATCCCATTCAAGACTGCCGATGGTGTCGTTAAGCACCGGATCCACTGCACCTAGAACGCCCCCGGTACTGGGGTTCAAATAGTAAATTTTCTCGGAAAACGGTTGTTGAGTGAGGAATAAGAGCGCTGAGCGATACGTTAGACCTATGCGGATCCTGCGCGCATAAGAGAGTCCTGAGCTGGATCCGTTATTCCTCTGAGGGAATGGAAATTTTCGCGACAGTCGAAAGCCGATTGGGGGCAGCGGCGTTGCAGCCAGGGCTCTATAGGCGTTGATCCTGCCTTTGCCAAGTTTGCCGACGTAAGCGGGATTTTTGGCGTCGATATTGTCACAGGAACTTTCGATGATCTGACGGACATGCTGAACGGTCAACGAGCTATTACGCGATCTGATGAGTGCCGCCAAGCCGGCCACATGAGGTGACGCCATAGAAGTGCCGTCGAGGAAGTTGTACGTATCATCGGGATACGTCGAATAAATGTTTACTCCTGGAGCCGAGACGTCGACTTTGGTGCCATAGTTGGAGAAGGACGCCTTTCTGTCCCGTTGATCAGTGGCCGCCACCGCAATGACTTCGGGATACACGGCGGGATACTGGGGCGTTACATCGATATCTTGGTTATTATTGCCAGCAGCGAACACAACCACCACATTATTGGTCACAGCATTGATGATGGCGTTGTGCACTCCTGCATGATCACCGCTCATCCTCCAGCTACAGTTAATGACATACCGCTGGGTCGGATGGCTTGTGGCTTGAGCAGCCACGTAGTTAATGGCGTCGGCCCGGTTCTGGTTCATTCCCGTCGTCAAATCTACCCTCAGAGGCATGATCCGGCATCGTGACGCCAAGCCGATCACGCCGGTGGTGTTATCGGCTGCGCCAATGGTTCCCGCCACATGCGTTCCATGGCCCATCGTATCGTCGGGCACTGGATCTGCCGCGTCGGCAAAATCCCAGTCTTCCGCGCCTCTCGGAAGGAAGTTTGACTGCAAATCTGGATGGTTAAGATCAGCGCCGGTATCGATGACGGCCACGATCACAGAGGGATCGCCCCTGGTAATGTCCCACGCTTCCACCGCATCGATGTCGGCATCGGCTGTTCCAGTTACCCCATTGATAACTTGCCCCGTGTTGTGGAGGCCCCACAATTTAGTGAATTCTGGATCATCAGGAAAGTAGGCCAGTGCATCATTGAAACCCGCCTCGCTCGGCTCGGCAAAGGACACTTGGTCCATCGATGAAAAATCGCGAATCGTTTCGAACAATCCTTTACCTTCCGGCACCAGCAGCGTGTAGTACCCAGGCGTTCGCTGCTCAACAATGATTTTGGTCCCTTTCTCTGTGAGAATGCGTTCAGCTTGCTCTTTACTGATTCCGTTTCGAAATTGAACCGTAAACTCATCCGGCAAGAAGTACCGCGTTAAGCCTTCATCGTCGATCATCACTGGAAGGGCATTTGCGATCTGAGGCTGAGCCGTTAACTGTCGGGTTGCCGCATCCATATCTTGTCCCGAACGGACCTGGAAGACAGCAAATCCCCTTTCCTGATTAATACCTTGACTGATCCCGAGCGTCGTCGATCTCATCACGTCGCGTGCGGCCATTTCTGCCGTATGCGGCTGAAATGTCGCGACGATCTCGTCGCTCTTCGGAGTGAAACGAATTTGTTTTCCGCTGAACTTATTCGTGTACTCATAATCCGTTTCTTGCCTTACCTTATGTTTCTGCATGTTCAATGTTTCACCTCTTCGTTGGCGCATGGCCCATCACGTACATACCTTCCCGGCGAGATTCTTGGCTGTCCCTTCGAGCTGTGGTACCTGCGCATAGCCCATCTTCTTGATGTCGGCGCTGACCAGGCTGTCGAGCCGGCGACGGGTAATCATTGATTCCTACAAGAAACACTTTTGTCATCTGACTTCTCCTTTATCTTTCGCTGCTCAGCCATGCTGCGAATTTCGTTCCACGGCGTCCGGACGTTTCTTATAGCTAATTGTGTCTCTTGCGTGACGCTCCGCTGGTCGTAGTTTGTCGCACCGGGCTTGCCGTTCGACGCCGTGTTCGCTACGCCGCTGGGCGCAGCTCACCGGTATTAGGTGACATGGAACTGTTGCACGAAGCCTCATCCCTGGGAAGATTTCTGGTGGCATAACGCCACCACGTAGAATTTCTTGGATCCGCGTACCTTACCGGGTGAAGCGCGAACCGATACCCACCGTTCATCAACTGTGGACTTTTGCCCTTTCTAACTTTGAACCCCTCAGCATTGGAACCCCAGTGTTTTCCTGCAATGCTTTCCAAACAGCCTTGTTGCATCGATCACGGCTACAATGCCGTTCGGCTCTTGGCTCAGGAGTCAACATTGCATCTGATAGGAGTATCGCCATGATCTAGATGAAATGGAGGTCAATCATGCCTCTGTTGCTGATTGAAGGCGTGTATCGGATTGTGGGGGATTGGGCCGGATAGACTGCTGCAGCTCTTAGGATTCAGAGACGTCGTTCGAGGACGCGTTGAACAACAATCAACCATCGCTGGGCGGGTTCGAGCAATACGCGGCAGAGCGAGATGATCGACTACTAATGCTTAGCACCGGCCACTTCACGGAGTTCGACTATGTCGTGGATGTCGCCGGACAGACGGTCAAGCTGATCACTAAACCCGAAGACCTGGTGTTTCAGGACAAGTGGAGGGTTGCCACGCCTCAAGAACGTCTTTGTCGTGGGAAGCTTTCAAGATCCCGCGAATCGCCGATGGAATGCCGATGCACCATGTCGCATGACGCCCAGCAATTTTCAGAATGAAGCCGGCGGTCCGATCCAAGGTGTGATGTGTAGCTATACGAGTCCGCCCTTGTCGGAAGGCTTCTATGAGTACAAATATTTGTTTCATTTACACATACACGTGGAATCCGATCAACGAGACCAAGAGGCTGGCATATCTGAAACGATTGATCAATGAATGTCATCGGCGAGGCATTCACGCGATCATGGACGGGGTGTTCAACCATGCCGACGCGACGCCCCCGGACCGCGGTTTTCCGTACTATTGGCTCTACCAAGATCCCGCAGACTCCCCGTACGTCGGGAACTTTGCGCAAGCAGCGTTTTTCCAGGATCTGGATTACGCTAATACCTGTTCTACAAACAGCACTGACCGAAGCAGCCTGTTTATTTCTGCAGCATGATTTCCGCAAAGACACCGCTATGGTCGGAGACCGCCGACTCGCTCGGATTGACCGGACCCGTCTTGGTATTCCCCGGATTGAAGACGACTCTGCTTAGTCTCACCGTATCAAACCCGCGTAAAAACAGATAATCGATCCGTGTGGGCCTGGAGAAGGCGGCACCGGTTTTCTGATCGATCAGGCCCTGCGTCGGGCTCACGCCGTCCGTACAGTGGATGTCGGGCCTTCCGTTCCAGCAAAAGGCGTCACGGGCGTCCCCGAAGGTCGTCGTCCGATACTCGGCGTAGACATCTCGGAAACCGGCTCGCGTAATGGCCTCGTAGACTGCCTGCTCGGATTCCCCCTTCGCGCGATCCAGGTTCAAATCGCCGCCGAGGATCACATGGTTGCCGGCCGACTTTCCTTCAACCTGCTCCACGAAAGCCAGTACCGCCTCGACCTGTCGATTCAGCGATTCGGCTGAGCAGGCGGCGCAGAGATGCGTGTTATAGACATGAAGGGTCCCGTACCCAGGAAGGCTCAGCTGAGCCACCTGAACATTTCTGGTGATCTTGAGATCCACCCCTTCAAAGGCTTCCTCCGACTCAATCGGGAGAAAAGCCTGGAAATGCCGCGTGACATCGCAGCGGCTCAAAATGGCATTGGCCGTCGTCAGGACAAGGGGGACGCCGGTCTCCCATGCCACCCGCAACTCATAGGGCTCCGAACTGCGTTCGTTGAGGACTCGCTGCAAGTCACGGGCGCTGTCGGAGGTGCCCAGGAGCTTCTGAATGCGATCGACATCGCTCAAGACGGCTTCCTGCAACAACAGCACGTGAACGTTGTGTGCGACGGCAAACTGAGCGATATCGCTCCAGGTTTGCTGCCGCGCAGAAGCCGCCATGTCATAGAGGAGGTTCAGGGTCAGGACGTTGAGTCGCCCTGCCGTAGCAATATCAGGACAACTTACCGTCTGTTGCTGAGGTCGCTTGAACGCACAACCAGACCAGAGTATGAGGAGCGCAATGCCGATCAGAATAGGACGATACATCTTGCCAAACCGAGACACCTACGGCCTGACAAGCCCCTCAGCGATCGCATGTTTTGTGAGGGCAACAGTGGAGTGAAGATCCAGTTGCTCCATGATGCGGAACTTATGAAACTCGACGGTCTTGACGGCAATGTTGAGCATGGCCGCGACCTCCTTGGTCCCTCGTCCCTCCGCGATCAACTGCAGCACTTCGCGTTGACGGGGGTAAGGCAGGATGCTGACGGGGGGCCGATCTGTTTATTCGAACCATTCGTACCAGCAACCAGTAAGTCCTTGGTGATAAGGGGAGTCAGGTAGTACTGCCCCTTCATCACAGCATGAATAGCTTGACTCAACTCCACAGGCGCTGAACGTTTGAGGACATAGGCTGACACACCGGCCCTAAACGCCTCGGCGATGTAGCTTGAGTTGGCCTGGCTGGTTACGAAGATGATCCGGCTTCCTGGGTTCACCTTAGCCAGACGGTGGGCCACATCCAGACCGTTGAGCAAGGGGAGGACACTTTCTGTGATACAAATGTCTGGCCGTAACTTCTCCGCTTCCGCCAGGAGTGTCCGGCCGTCCTCAACTATGCCGACCACCTCGCAGTCCTGTTCCAGCAACTTGCGAATTCCTGCCGCCACAAGACAGTCACCATCCGCAACGAGAACCCGTGGTTTGCGATCTTGCTGATCAGTTGCCGCCATGGCAATCCATTCGGACCTTTCTGATCAATCATGAGCCGTGGACCCAGGCACGAACATAGCGCAGACGAACGGCTACGCATATCGCAAAATTTTCTACGTAGCTGTAGTGATACGCATTACGTTCGGCCCTGATAATCCCTTCACGATCCCCGAGGAGCCGACCGACGCTGCGAGGCTTCCAACGCCGCCGTGATCGTAGCCTTCTTCCGCAGACGCGCACCGACCGCCACCGTCCGCGCCAACGCTTCCGATGTCCGCGGCTTCTTCGAGGCTCCGGATGTTCGCTGCGATTCCTCCAGGGCTCCGGTGATCGCCTGTTTCTTGCGCTGGAGTTTTACTGCCTCGACGGTCCGCGCCAGCGCCGGAGAAGCCTTTCCACTGCCTTCGATCATTCCTTTCCGTTGGGATTTTTCCAGCGCAGCGGTGACGGCTTCTTTCTTCTGTTGCCGCTGCACCGCCAGGGCTTTGCGCGCCAATGGAATGGCAGACGTTTCCATTTCCCGGTTCTTAGCGACCTTTGACGATCTCCTTGCTTTCATACAACCTCCTTGGTTTCCCCCGCAGCGAAGAAGCCCGCGTCGATTCTGATCATAGAAGCGCCCGGTGCCCCCTTGCAAGACAAGGATCGCGGCTCCGCGCTCAACGGCATTGTGTTCTCGACGTGGTCGCGGCATACTGATGGGACTATCATAAAATTTTACGGATCCGTTGGCATGCCGACATCTAGACTGCTTTCCAGACTCGTCCTGGCTATCCTGATGGGCTTAGCAACATCCCTCAGTCACGCTACACCGCCCCAGGCAAATACCGCGACCAAAGGTAATGCGACCCAGGGGCAGGCGCTGTTCAACGGCAAGGGGATCTGCCACTACTGCCACGGCATCGACGGCATGATCGACCGGAAACCCACGCTGGAACCTGACACGGCAGCAGTCGTGGCAAGGCTGGCCGCCTCTGCCCCGGACCTTCGCAATCGTACGACGCTGAAACTGAAAGACAACAAGGCTCGGTTTCACGCCATCCGCGACGGCCATCCCGGGAGCGGCATGCTTCCCGATACCAGGCTCACGGACCAAGAAATCACGGACCTGCTCACATACCTCGCAGCGCTCCGGCAGAATACGCCTCGCGCCGGCGCATCCCCTTACTGAATTCATCTACCGCTTTCCCCTGAACGTTCCGGCCTCGGCTCTACCAAAGTACATTTCTGCTCGATATGCGCCGTTTTTCGGGATGTCCATCACTCGTGCGTTCCCGCACAACGCGCAAATTCAATCAGTTACAGCGCTCGTCCGGACCGTTTGCATCGATCCCCATGGCACCTGCCTTGCTAACTTCCCTAGCTGAGACAAGACATCGTTTCGTGAGGCACCCACATCATCACGTGGGTCTCTTAGCCACAAAGGAGCCTGCCATGGACATCGTCGGAATCGGAATCGTGGCCACGTTTTTTTCGATGCTGGCCGTTAGCGTGTTCGGAGTGCAATCTCAGAAACCACCGACGACGTCAGCCTGCACCGATTGTCCGAATTCGGGAGCGGCCGCGCAACTGAGCTTGTCGTGGGATCACGCGAAACAGAGACTGACTGTCGAATCCTGCGATGCCCGCTCGTTTGCCCATGGGAGTTGCGGCCAGCAGTGCGTGGTTTCGCTGAGCAAGACGCAACCCGTCATCGCGCCCAGCACGGTCATCGGTTAATTGAAATCCGAACGAAGGAACGCCCAGGCCATGATTACCCGTATCTTCATCTGCATCCTTGTGACATTGTTCCTCCTCACCGCCGAACAATCGGCCACCCGCGCCGCTGACAAATTGACGATCACCATGAAGGTCACCGCTCACGGGTTGCAGGTGTCCGGCATCGCCATGCAGAACAAACGGATCATGATTCCGCGCGGCACCCGCGTTCGCCTGGTCATGGAATACGCGGATGCCAACCGCAACACCCATCAATTCACTCTCACTGCTAAAAATACCGAAATTACCTCCCCGATGATCGACGGCGAGGCTCGAAAGATCGCGGCGCTGGAGTTTACGGCGGGGGACCGCGGGCAAGAATTCTATCGCTTGTCGTGCGAACTCCCCTGCATTGCCATGGACGACCTCATCGACTACATCTTCATGGTGGTCTGACGGCCGTCATCGCCCCGGCCAGGCCGGACAATGCGCGACACACCTTCGCGCTACCCCGGCCTGAGCCATCCCACCCCATCCGTGAAGGAGAGGGTCGTTCCAAACACAGCGCATTTCTCCTGCATGGTCTTCTGAAGCACACGTTCATCCTCCCCGACTGCTCGCCTGACCCGACAATCCTCAATGCGAATGGGATAGAGCCGTAGGCCTATCTCTCGGCCTCGTTCCGCCTCACAGACGAACAGGAACGACAGGTCGTTGCGTTCATCTTCGTCGACCATGTAATCATCGATAAAGTCGCCGCTTGAATAGAGAATGATCTTGCCCCGATAGCGCTCGATTCCCTGGGGGGTATGGTTCGAGTGCCCCCAATAGAGATCCGCTCCCAAATCAATCAGATCGTGAGCCAGCGCGCGCATGCCGGCAGAGGGCGCACCCCAATTAGGCCCCACATGCGCACTGACGATGAGCCATGGGGCCTGTCGTTTTGCACCATGGACCACCTGCGCGACCAGCCGACGAGAAGGCTGGGTTAATCCGCGTTCATCATAGGCGATGTAGGCCACCCCGGCCTGCTTCTCCGTGGCCTCCCATTCCGGTTCATTGTCGGTCAACGCAACCACTGCTACTCGCCCCATGGGACTCTGGAGATAACAAGGCTGCAGCGCCGACCGACTCGTCATCCCAGCCCCGACATGTTTGATGCCGGCCCGATCCAACAACGCCAAACAATCGGCAAGCGCCTCAACGCCATAATCGAGGATATGGTTGTTCGCCAGAGTTACCGCGTCGATACCGGCAGCGCGCAAAAAATCGATCGCGCGGGGATGGGCGCGAAAATGAAAGGCCTTCGTGTGCGGATGCCACTCCCGCCCCACGCTGCTGATGGTGCACTCCAAATTGACGCAACGCAGATCGGCCCCCCGCATGATCGGAAGGACATCGCCCCAAAGCGACGCAGGACGAACCGCCGGATCCCTGATGACCTGCTGATCCACCAGGCGGCCCAGCATCACGTCTCCGGTCAACGCAATCTGCATCGGTCTCCCCACTCATTCCTCAGACCGTCGCCTCAAGAATGCAGCGTGAATCCGTTCTTTCACCTCTTCCGGATCGAGGATGCCGCGAAACTGGATAGCTGCGTCATTTTCCCGGGCTCGACTGACGATGGTCCCGATCCCCACCGGCGCAATACGACCGCTCTTCCCATGCCTGGGACTTTTCTCTACAGCCTGCTGCTCTAGTCTTGGGGCGTAGCTCCCCAGTTCTCCCCATCACAGAACCACCTCGAAAGAAGCCGTGTGCTTTTATGCGCAGATCCTGCCCGCGAAACTTCCTCACCTCTGTGGCGTCCCTCTTGCTCTTACCTGTTCTAGGCCCGCCCCTAGTGTGATGGTGCTTGCAAGTTTCAGGCGATCGAAGCCTGCCACAAGCGATCCTCCACCCCAGGCCCCGCCAAGCCGGGGCAAGGAAGGTCATGAACCAAACCCCGCTTCGCTTTGAACAACCTGCCCACGCGTTCCCGATGGAATGTCTCGACCGCCCATTCGCGTCGGCACCGCTCATTGATGCTAGCTCTGAACCCACCGTCCAACCATGACGCAAGGAGAAGCCCATGCTGACCCCATCCCGACAAAACAAGGCAGGACAGAGGCGACAGGCCTCTACGCGGACAGCGGCAAAACCTTCGGGGGCCGCACCTTCATCTCACGCCCAGCGGGGACCGACCTCCGATGAGCTACAAGCGCTGATTGCCAAACGAGCCTATGAACGCTATGCAGAGCAGGGGTATCGACACGGCTGCGCGCTGGACGATTGGCTTGAAGCCGAGCGAGAAATCCTGAGCCAAAGGCCTCCGGTGTAAGATGCGTCGGACGGGACGAGACCCCTCCAGTGATTCCCGTCCTGAAAGGAGTCCGTCAATGATCACCTCGATGGCCTTTACGGTCTATCCCGTTTCGGCTATGGCGCGGGCCAGAGCCTTCTATGAGCAGGTACTCGGTTTGCGGGTCAGCAGCAATTACCAAGACGTCTGGGTGGAATACGAGATCGGAGGCTCAACCTTTGCGATCACCACGGCGGACATGGGACATGTTCCTGGAGCAAAAGGCGCCGTTGTGGCGTTTGAGGTGTCGGATCTTAATGGGTTCGTCTACAAAATGAAGGAACGGGCCGTGTCATTCGCCACCGAAATATTTGACACGCCGGTCTGCCGGATGGCCGTGATCGCGGATCAGGATGGCAATCACATCACGCTTCATCAGCGCCACAAGTAGGACTCAGCTTCTCCCGATCTGAACTGAGAGTGGGGGCCGGGATCACGAAACAGGACGGCAATCCCGGTCCTATCGCGTGAACCGCCCCATCAACTGGGCTTCCGCCAGCACGTGGCCTTTCATTGCATCAAGAACCTGCGCCTTGGCGGCCCGCGGTTTGAGACTCAACTCCTGATCTAACGCGTAGAGCCTGAAGTAGTAACGATGGGGGTTGCCGGGCGGCGGGCAGGGTCCGCCATAACCGACTCGCTTGAAGTCGTTGAGACCCTGCTGGGCGTCATTCGGCAGGATGTCTTGAGCAGGAAGGGCTTCAACCAACCCGCGAATATCGATGGGAATGTTGTACATCACCCAGTGGACCCATGTCCCGGCCGGCGCATCGGGATCATCGGCGATCAGCGCAAAACTGCGCGTTCCCGTCGGCGGGTGGTTCCAGCGCAAGGGCGGCGACAGGTCCTGGCCTTCACAGGTATGCTTCTTCGGAATCCACTCCCCCTCCGCGAACGCGCTACTCGTCAGCTCGAACGCCATGGACTACTCCTTATTCTGGCTCCAGGTTCTACAGCACAGGCACAATCTCACGCTTCATCCGGCTGAGGTATTGCCGCGCGACAAGGCTTCGCGAACCGTCTCCAAACAGGCAATCACTTCCTCATCCTCGACCTGCGGAAAGCGCTCGTAAAACTGGCTGATGCCGAAAAACCACGCCGGCGTCTGAAGAATGACGACCTCGTCCACCTTGGCCCGAAGGTCACGCGCGGCATCCGGCGGCGCCACCGGAACGGCCACCACCAATCGGGCCGCCTCCGCCTGCCGCAGAGCGGCCAAGGCAGCATACAGCGTGGCTCCGGTCGCAATCCCATCATCCACGACCAGTACGGTGTTTCCCTTCAGCGGCAGCAGCCGCCGCCCGCCGCGATACTTGTCACTCCGCCTCAGAATTTCCCGCTCTTGCCGGCGCACCTCCGCATCCAACTGCTCCACCGTGACCCCATACGTTCTGATGACGTCCTCGTTCAAGTATCGATAACCGGTCTCTGCCAATGCGCCCATCGCCAGCTCTGGATTCACCGGCGTACCGAGCTTCCTCACCACCAACACGTCCAGGGGGAGATGTAACGCCAGGCTGATCTCATAGCCGATGACCACTCCGCCCCGTGGCAGCGCCACCACGATGACGGCGGGATCGTCCTTGTATTTCGAAAGGGCCTGAGCCAACGCGCGACCCGCATCACGACGATCTCGAAACATAGCATCATCCGCTCGCTTGGTCATGGCACTCCTTGTCTTCGGCTACCAGTAGGGCCCCCAATAGGGACCCCAGTAGGGGCCCCAATACGGGCCCCAATAGGCGCCGAAATAGGGCATGGGACGGAACCAATAGGCCGGCGTCTGGGCGGGCCAGATCGTGATGGCCTGCACATCCAGCGATGGGTAGACGTAGTCGATGTCGTCGAGGGTGAGGGTCATGGTGCCGGTGACTTCCCCCACCACCGTGACCCGCGTGCCAGGCGGCACCGCCGCCGGATCCAGGAATGTCTTCTGAAATGCGAGGAACCGTCCCCTTGAATCGATCGGTCGCCCGCTCGGCTCCAGAGAACTGTCCAGCGGTAGTTGCAACAGTTCGATACGAGTCGCTTCTTTTAAACGCCGCGCCGACAATACATTGCCCCCCAATACCACCAGACGCCCCTTGAACGAGTCGGGAGAGGACTTCAATTGTTCGAAGGTCACGGTCTGATCGACCCGCCCTTCCAGATCGGCCGGTATGACCGTCACCCCGCCGCAAGCTGGCAGCAACAGCACCAACCAAGCTGCCATCACATCCCACCGCCACCTTCTACCCATGCCTGTGTCCCTCTTATCTCAACACCGCAGTCGCCACGCACACCTGCGAATGAGGCCCTCTGTCACTCCACTCTACAACCATGCTCGGACCGCCTGGTCCGCCTGGGTCCCCCACAGGTCGCGGACCGGCAGGTCGAGCAGCGTGTAGGCGCCAGGCCTCAGCCCCGGCAAGGCGCGGGCGGCGGCCAACATCATCCAGGCCGTCGTCCAGACCTCATCAAAACGTGCTTCGAATAACAGCCGCTGGTGCGCCACGGACCCTGGCGCGCTGCGCCGTTCCAGCACAAGCCCGCGGCCCTGCTCGAGTGCCGCCACACTTTCGACTGGAAACACAACGGTGTCGTCTCCCAAGAATAGAGGATCGGCACGGATCGCGGCCGCCACGCGATCCCCATCCACCCCTGGTTCCAGTTCGACGTACACATACCGCTGCCGCCGCCCGCTCGAAGTCCGATGCTCAGTGCAGAGCGCGGCTTTCACTCCGACTACTTGCCGTACCATCGCGATGTGGTGCAGGCTGTCGGCAATTCGGTGGGTCTCCTCAATGCCCCCCTGCGGCACCAGCAACGCAAACAGGGAGCGCAAGATGGACAGTCCGCCAGGATCCCAGCCGGCCCCGACGATGGCGGGCACTTCATGGTGCAGCGCTAAACGGTGGATCGTCTCGCGATAGGCACAAAAGGCTTCTCCATGCAGGACCGATGATTCGATGACGGGGATGCCATGCTGCAAACAGTCGCGTGCCGCCCCCGCCACCTGCGCGGCAGGCACACAGAGCAATGCTCCCTCTGCGCGAGGCAAGGCAGCCATGTGCGTGACGACCGGCACCTTTCGGAATGCCTCGGCAAGGGGAAGGGTCAGACTCTCACTGCGCCGTACGATCCCTGCCAGCGACAGATCCTTGCTGTGGAGTAACGTCTCGGCGCAGGCCTTTCCAACCTTTCCAAACCCCACGATACCTAGGCGAATCGGGTCCAAGCCCCCCTCCCTTGATGGTTCGTGTGAGCAATCGTAATGCCTGCGGCGTTCCCCCTTGATGATCGGATGAAGGCCCGGTTGCTTGGGTGCCCCTGTGCCCTTTCGCGCCAGAGTTACTGAAGAGCTTGTGGCGGATTTCCTCACCTTGGTTTGTCGTCCACATGTACGACGGTCATGGCTCTGACGGTACGCGACTTGCTGATCACCGTGATGGACGATCACACGACCAGCACGGCCCCTCCGCCAGGGAACGGAGATCCGCATGGCCTTTATTGGCATCAACATCGGCGCCATCACGGTCAAGGTCGCCGCGCTCAGAGGCGAAGCACGGTCTGCGGCGATTCTCCCCCATCAAGGCCGCCCGCTTGAGGTGTTGCAGGAGATCCTGTCTCGCCCGGAATTCGCCGACGCCGAGTACTTCGGCGTGTCCGGGCAGTTGGGGCATGTGCCGGAAGCCGCGGCCATCCAGCGCGCGCTCCGGGAAATTCCCGGCCCTTTCGACGCGGTGGCCTCACTGGGCGGCGAATCCTTTCTGGTCTATCTGCTGACCGACGCGCGCATCACCAACGTCCTCTCGCACAACAAATGCGCCGCAGGAAGCGGCGAATTCTTCGTGCAACAGATCGGCCGGATGGGGTTGGGGATGGACGAGGCGATTGCGCTCTCCCACAGCGGCAAGGTCGTACCGCTGGCCTCGCGCTGTTCCGTCCACTGCAAATCGGACATCACGCATAAACTCAACCGCAACGAAGCGACGCCCCAGGATATTCTCCATACACTCCACGATAGCATGTCCAACAAGGTCATTGCCCTGCTGGAGAAAGGGGTCCGCGCCCCGAAGCGCGTGCTGTTGATCGGCGGGGTCACGCACAATTCCGCCATGGTGGCCGCCCTGCGGGCGAAAGTACCGCAGACCGACTGGGTGGTCCTGCCGGAGAGTCCCTGGTTCGAGGCCTGGGGCACGGCCCTGCTCACCAGAGACGCTCCGCAGGAGCGGAGCCCGAAGATCGCTTCTCAACCGGTACTGGGCCACCTCCCACCGCTCCATCTCTATGGAGACCGGGTACAGGTCATCGCCCCGCCCCCCATGCAGGCACCGCCCGACGGCCCTCTCATCCTGGGAATCGACGCCGGCTCCACCACCACCAAGGCCGTGCTGCTCGATCCGGCGACGCAGGCCCTGGTAGCCTCGCATTACGGCCGCACGAAGGGGAACCCCGTGGGTGCCACGCGCGAGTGCCTCGACGCCCTTCTCAGTCACGTGGGCAATCGCCCTATCGAGATCATCGGCACCACCGGATCGGCCCGTGAATTGGCCGGCGCGTATTTGGGGACGGAGCACGTCTACAATGAGATTTCCGCCCATGCCGCGGGCGCCACCCATTTTGATCCCGACGTCGATACGATCTTCGAGATCGGAGGCCAGGATTCGAAATACATCTACCTGCGCAACGGGGTCCCGATCGACTACGCTATGAACAATGCCTGTTCGGCTGGCACAGGCTCCTTCCTCGAAGAAAGCGCCCACAGCGATTTGGGTCTCTCCGTCTCCGCCATCGCCGACCAGGCGCTGATTGCCCCCTCCCCCGTGCACTTCAAGGCTACCTGCGCCGCCTTCATCAACTCCGACATCCGTCTCGCGCAACAACAGGGCCACCCTCGCGACAACATCATCGCAGGGTTAGTCTATGCGATCGCAGCCAACTATCTGAATCGGGTCAAGGGCCCGCGCTATGTAGGCAAAAAAGTCTTCCTGCAAGGCGGCGTCGCGTTGAACCGAGCCGTCGGCCATGCCTTTGCGCACAGCGTCGGCCGCCCGGTCGTCATCCCGCCCAACCCGGAACTCCTCGGCGCGTTCGGCGTAGGGCTGCTGGCGTACAAACGAGCCGGCAAGAGCACACGTCGCTTCACGGATCTGCTGACCCTCTGCGGGCCGGAGATGCGGCTGGTGGGACGTTTTACTTGCGGCGCGTGCAAAATGTATTGCAGCATCGACCGGTTTGAAGTCGCCGGGCGACGGTTCCCCTTCGGAGGGCGTTGCAGCCTCTATGAAAATGTCTGGAAACGGAAGGCGCGCACCGCCGTCGCGACTGACCTCGTCGAGCAACGGGCCCAGGTGATCTTCCAAGTCCCACCGACGCCACCCGCCGCGACGCCACAACAGGATCGAGCGGAACGCGCCCATTGGGGCGTGGGCCCGGCCTATGAGAGTGCCAAAGCGTTCGTACGCGAATCGCTGGGGCACCCCGTCACCTCCGCGACCGCGGACAGGCGCATTGGGATTCCCCGGGCCCTGACGACCCATTCGCTCTTTCCGCTCTATGCCACGTTCTTCCGTCGCCTCGGGATGGACGTCGTGCTGTCCGACGTGGACCCGCGCGGCGACCTCACCTCCTACTCCGGCTTCTGTTTTCCCGCTCAAATCGCCCACGGAGCGGTACTGGACCTGTCCCGGCGCGGGATCGGGCTCATCTTCATTCCGCAGGTCATGCGCATGCCCGCAAACGGCGGCTGTCGGGATTCCTATCTCTGCCCGATTACCCAGGCCGAACCCTATTTCCTGTCCAAGGCCTTTCCCGAGAGTCGCCTACTCTCACCCGTCTTGGACTTCACCCGCGGGTACGAGTCCTGCGGAACTCTCGTGGAGATCGCGGTACGGGAGTTGGGCGTAGAGCGCGAAACGGCCGCACAGGCTTGGAGCGAGGCCGTGCAGGCCCAGACCGCCGCCGAACAGAGGCTGAGCGATATGGGCCATCGCGCGTTGGAACGGGCCATTGCCTCGGGCACACCGGCCATTCTCCTCGCGGGCCATAGTTACAACGCCTTTACCCCGGAAGCGTCTCAGTCGGTCGGCAAGAAACTCTCCAGCATGGGCATCCCGGTCATTCCCGCCGACTGCCTGACCGCGCGCGGCGCAGGCCCCACCTCCTGGCACTTCGCCAACCAGATCCTCAATGCCGTCGAGGTGGCCAAGCAGCACCCGAATCTCTTCCTGCTCAGCGTGAGCAATTTCAGCTGCACCATCGACGCCTTCACGCACGCGACCTTGGCCTCCGAACTGGGATCCAAACCCTATCTCATTTTGGAGATCGACGCGCATACCGCCGACGCCGGCGTCCAGACGAGGCTGGAGGCATTTCTCGACATCATCGACAACTACCGGGAGGCCCACGGTCGCCTGAGCAACGCCTTTACGGCCTGCCGCCTCGCTGCTGACGGGGTAGTCATCCGCTCGAACGGGGCCACCCTGCCCCTGACCGATCCTCGCGTCATCTTGTATTTCCCCAACTTTTCGCCCTACCACACCCACGCGGTCGCCATGGCGGCGCGTTGGCTCGGCCTCCATCCGGGGTTGGTATTGCCGCTCGACCGAGCGCAGCTCGACCGCGGCTTGCAATACACCTCCGGCCGCGAGTGCCTGCCGCTTCCGATTTGTATTGGGCAGTTGCTGCAGGTGCAGGACCAACGCCGACCGGACGAGGTGGCCGGTTTTTATATGCTGCGCGGCGGCGCCCCCTGCGTCAGCGACGCCTACATCGGCTATTTAGAGCGATTCATCAGCGAGCAGCAGCTGCCGGACCTGTTCCTCTTCGACCCCCGTGAAGCGAATGGCTATCTCGGCTTCGACAAGGATCGGCTGACCAAATCGTTTGCGCCGGCCATCGTCGTCGGCGATGTGCTGGTGGAACTGGATCATGTGTTGCGCGTCGTCGGCGAGCCGAGCGTGAGCACTCGGCTCGGCGCGGAGTGGCAGGCATTCACTGACCGCATCGCCTCGTGGGATGAATTCAACGAGGCGCTGCCTTCGTTCGTCGACCGTATCGCGGCCCTGCCCCGAACCAAAGCCCCGCGCACCTGCCCACGCGTCGTCGTCGCCGGTGATTTCTTCACCCGCTTCAGCTCGTTCTTCATGGATGGGGTGCGCGACCTCTACGCCGACCGCGGGATCATCCTCAAGCCGGTCGACCTGAGCGACCTGTTCCTCTACCTCTCCTATGATGAGCTGGCTTGGACAGCGGATGCCTGGGGGGTGAAGCCGGGAGGCCTGGCCATGGCGAAGGCCTGCAGCAAGATTCTTGAGCCCGAGGGGCAACTGTACCTGCGGCAGTGGGCCGGGCACCAACTTCTGCAAGGCATTGAGGACCACTACCGTGGCCTCTTCGAGAAAACAGGCCTCCTGGTCTCCGGCCCCAATGAAGCCGCCGCCATCTTCGACAAGGGCGCGGCGCATGTGTCGCACACGATTTGGGGAGAATTGCTTCCGACCATCGGCAAGGGACTGGATGCCGCCCGCGAAGGGTATGATGGGCTCATCCTCATCGGCCCGTTCAATTGCCTGCCCTACCGCATCTCGGAAGCGATTCTCAAGCCGCTCAGCCTGCGACAAGGTATGCCGATCCTGACCTATGAGAGCGACGGTTACGCGGTTGCGCCATCGGTGCTCAGGCAGGTCGACGTGCATATTCAACAGGTGCTCGACCACGCCGGCATGAACCGCTGAAGGGACCTCGCCAATGACGACGGTGCGAACAGTCCTCATCTGCTTCATTGCCTGCTTCCTGTTGCCGACTGCCGCACACAGCGAACCAGCCGAAACCCCCACCGCTGTCGTTCGCGCGACACTCGATGCCGTGTTCCGTATTCTGGAGGACCAGACGCTGAAGCAGCCGCCGCAGGCCAAACAGCGACGCCACCTGCTCGAGCAAGTCATCGCGGAACGATTCGATTATGAAGAGATGTCGAAGCGGACCCTTGCGGTTCACTGGAAGCCGTTGTCCCCGCCCGAGCGGCAGGAGTTCGTCGCGCTCTTCAAGACCTTCCTCTCGGACCGGTATGCGTCCAAGATCGAGGGCTATGCGGGGGAACGGGTTGTCTACCTGTCGGAACGCACCGCCGATGGTTATGCCGAGGTCCGCACGAGGTTAGTCTCCGACAAGCTCGACGTCCCGATGGACTACCGCCTGACGAACAAAGGCGGCAAGTGGTTCGCGTATGACGTGATCGTCGATGGGGTGAGCCTGGTGATGAACTATCGCAGCCAATTCACCGCGATCATCGCGGATGCGTCCTATCAAGAACTGGTGCGGCGGCTGCGGGAGCGCACCAAGGAAGACCTCGCCAAACCCACCACACGATAAACTCCCTTTCTCACCAGCGGACGGAGTAGCATAGATCGGGCCAAGCCCCGGCTCAACTGACAAGGGTACCCGATCGGCATGACCATCCTCGCACGGTGTCATCATCTAAGCAGCCTGCTGCTCGGCCTGTTTCTCATCCTCATCTGCGGCACTGACGTCGCCGGAAGCGAGCCGGCCGGCGACGTTCCCCAAACCATGCCCTGGTTTACGGGGACGCTCCTCTCCACGAGGGGCACCAGTTTGGGCAAAGGCCACGCGGTGGTGGAGCCCTATGTGTACTACACGAGGTACGGCGGCCTGTACAACGACAACTGGCGGCTCCAATCGGCCACCACCTCCCAGAGCCTCATCCAACAGACCTACTTCATCTACGGCCTCACCGACTCTCTCGATATCGAAATCGCGCCTCAATGGATCGGCAACCACGCACGAGGGGATTCTTCCGGCGGCTTCGGCGACTTTCCGCTCCAACTGGGTATCCAAGCCTGGCGCAGTCCCTCGCAATCCTGGGTGCCCGATGTCCGGCTGTGGGTGCAAGAGATTTTTCCCACCGGCCGCTATTCCGACCTGAGTCCGGCGACGGCGGACCTGGAACGGACCGGAGGCGGCGTCTACGCGACCACATTCGGCATTGCTCTTCAAAAGGCGATCCCCTTCGGCGGAGCGCATGTGTTGCGCTACCGGCTGAATGCCACCTACGGCATCTATTCATCGGTCGATGTGCAGGGGTTTAACGCCTACGGCGGAGGCTTCGGCACAGCCGGCCGGGTCACGCCCGGATCGGTCTCCACCGTCACGGTCGCCGGTGAGTACAGCCTGACCCGTCACCTGGTGCTGGCCCTCGACATCGGATTCCAAGCCGTGAACGCCACGCATTTTTCCGGCATTCCCGGCCTCGATGCCCATGGCCAGTCGGCGCTGGTGGGACGGGGCTCGAGCAACCTGGTCACTATCGCACCGGCCTTGGAATACAGTTGGAACCAGCATATCGGTGTGCTGGCCGGGCCCTGGATGAGCGTGAGGGGGCAAAACACGTCCGAGTTCTTCGGGATCGTGGCGGCCTTGTATCTTTTCTTATGATCCCGGGAACTCACCGGGTTAAATTGCGGCCGCGAGCCGGGCGATCCACTGGTGCTGGAGGGGCAGGAGGTCGCCCGCATCCCCGGCACGCAGGGCTTCGAGATAGGCACGACGCCCCTCAGGATCGATCGGCGCCGTTTCGACCGGCGGCAGAGTGAGTTTGTATAAGAGTGCCGCAAGGACCATCCGGCCGATACGGCCGTTGAAATCCTTGAAGGGATGGATCCACTGGAAGCGCCAGTCCACCCAGGCCAGCAATGCGGCAATGTGGGTGAGGTCGTCCTCCCGGACATGCCGCAGCCGCTCGGTTAGATCGTCGCAGAAGGACCGCACCAGCATCGGTACTTGATAAAAAGCAGGGGGCTCCAAGGCGCCCACCTTCACGTCGGTTGTCTGGAATCGTCCCGCCCAATCGGGAAAGAGATCTCCGGCCAACTCACGGTGCCTCTCGCACAACCATTCCGGCGTCACGACGATGTCCTGAGCGGGGGTTTGCAAGATCCGGTCGAGAATCCGCGCCAGCGCGACGGCAAGCCGTTCCGAGAGCTCCGGATAGGTCAAGTGCCCTTGCGTCGTCTCGAATGAGCGGGTGGTTCCTAGGTGTCCGGGTTCTTCGGCCATGGGCCAGATTGCTCCAAGAGGGTTTTGAGGCGAGAGACGGTCACGGGCTCACCCTCGAAGGTCATGGATTGGGAGACGCGCTCCAATATGACCTCGCGATGGGCGTCAAGGACCGTACTGGGTGTTCTATGGGCGGCCCGCCAGCGGCGAAACCTCGCGTCCAGTGCTTCGCGATCTCCAGCCTCTCCGCCATCTGCCGACATGGTGCCCCTTCTTGCATGGAGCCACAACCCGCACACCCCCCCTCCAATCGAGACCGATCCTGCGAGTGAGCGGCCTGTGCTCGCCTATGGCAGTCTCACGCCGGTGGCGCACCAGCCTGATGCCCGCTGAGCCGGTGGAGATGCCGGGAGACATCGTGGTAGCGCGCCGGCGTCACGAGGTAACAATAGTCGAACAGCCGCTCGGCCACCTCGGCGGAAATCCCCTCTTCACGCGCCTGGAGCATGTCCATGAATCGATTCATGGCTCGGTACACCGCCTCGTTCTCACCGCTCATCAAGTTGGCTCGTACCGTGGTCAATTGCGCGAGGTAGGGGGTGAACCTGCCTCCCCGGAAGGCTTCCTTCGCCTGCTCGGCGAGCACCGCTTGCACCAGAGAATCAAGCCAGTCATCTCCGGCCGCAGAGGCCACGCTCGATCCGCCCGGCGCAGCACAGATGACGCTCGCCAGGAACAGGACGATTCCCGCCATCCACCTGATGTCTTCAATAATTCGCATGGTAGCCCTCACCCACCCCTATTCCTCCCAGAAAAACTTGTCCCACTCCACATGCTTCTCCCACCATTGTCGATGACGCCTGACATCGTGCAAGGCCGGCGGAGTCACCACATAACAGTAGTCCCACAGCGCGGCGGCCGCCCGCCCGCTGATTCCCCCTTCTCGCGCCTCCAGCATGTCCATGAAGCGATTCATCGTCACGAAGGCCCCGCTCCATTCGCCACGCTCATAGAGACTCCGCACCAGCACGATCTGACCGACATAGGCATCGTATGATCCGGCCTCGCCCCGAGTCCCGGCCAAGCTCTGTTGGACAACGACAAAGGCCGTCAATTGATCCACCCAGCCCGCTGAGTCGACAGACCTGGGAGTATCGGTACCGCCCCCCCCTGCGGCCTCACGCCGTTGCTCCACCAGCCCATTCGCACTCGTATCCGCCACTCGGCCCGCCCACGGGAGCAGTACCGAAACGAGCAGCCACGGGAACAGGGCGACCACCGTTCCAGATGTGACAAGGCGTGTCATGGTTCACCCCCTGGTATTCGGTCTCTGCGCCATCATCCAAGGATGCATGCGCGGCAGTCGGCACCATCGACTGCGCCTCCGGCGGCTACGGCACCACCCGAATCATACTTCGCAACGCATCCTCGGTCCCATGCAAGGGGCAGAAAAACGGACAGTTCTGCGAGCCCGACGCATCGGCTTCCGGCTCGCGGAACAACTGCTCGGTGCTGATCCGAACCTGCACGGTCTCTCCCGGGGCCACATAGACCCGCAACGGTTTGACGGCCGGGACGTCGATCCCCTCCGTCACCTGTTCGAACAAATCCGGAGCTTCGAAGACATGGGTGCGGGGAGTCGGGTTCTCCAGGATGAAGATCAATCCTCCCTCAAGATCCGTGCTCTTGTGAATGACAACCTCGCGCGGAAACCAGGCCGCCGCGCCCCCCTCCACATCTTGAATCACAAAACGAAACGTTCCGGCAGCCCCCCTCGCAGGCGTCGCGGCGGTACCCACGATCACCAGGAACAGCCCTATCGCCGATAGCCAGAACCGGCTGCAACGTCTCTGCGTGCCCTTCACGTCCTGCCTCATCCTGCCTCCCGCCTCACAGGCGCCTACGGGATCACGCGGATCGTCCCGCCCACGTGGGCATCTCCTTGATGCAGCGGGCAAAAAAACGGAAACTCTTCGACCTCCGCATCCGTACGCCCGAGAAACTGCGTCGTGCTGATCTGCACGCGGACCGTATCTTCTGATGTCACATTGACGCGCAACGGCTTCCTGGCAACGGCCCCGCCGGCGGTCGTCACTTCCTCGAACAGGCCGTAGGCCGCAAAGGCATGGGTTCGATCCGTCGGGTTTTCCAATACGAACACCAGACCGTCTACCAGTTCCGTGCTGCGGTGCAGCACCACCTCCTCCGGCACCCAGAGGGCCCGCTTTTCCCCCACCTCTTGGACTGCAAAATGAAGTTCCGCAGCCCCGGCCGAACTCCCCAGGCTCAGGGTTCCGACCAGGGCTGCGGTCGCCACGCCGTTCATCAGCAGGGCTGACCCCATGCGTCTCATGGGTGAAACCTCTCGATTGCAGGCGAACGTGACGTTCAGCCGCCGCCGATTTCGCCCCTGGTTTCGATGACATACAACTCCCCCTTCACCTCGGGATGAATGTCACACCAGAGCGCGTGCCGCATGCTCTCGGCAATGCCGGTCGCAGGATCGAACTTCGACGGAGCCGTGGAGAAGTGCAGGGTCATCGTCTTTCCCGGATCGACGTGATAGGATTTGAAATTCCTTCCCGCAACCTCGACCCCGCCTTCCATCCGCACAGAAATGTCCTTGAACAGTTTCGAGGCAAACCCGTGCGTGACAGTATCCTGATTACGCACCACGACCGTCGTGTCATGCGACGGCATCGTGAGCCCCACGGTTTCATATCCGTGTTGCCGATCCTTGATGGTGATCTCCACCTTTGACGGCGGAGCCCCCATGCCCGGCGCCTGACCCAGCGCGCGGTCCACGCCCATTGCTGACCACCCCGTCATGGCCGCGAACGACACGGACACCGCAAGTAATCGTACTGTGTGTCCTCTGATTCTCATGATTGCCCTCCTTTGTTCGATGCGCGAATGTCTGATCCCTCGCCCATCCTAGTGGCGGGGGACATTGTGATACTTCACCGGCGTCACGGTGTAGCAATAGTCGAACAATCGGTCCGCGCTCTCGCCCGAAATCCCATATACACCTGTTCCCCATCGCTCACTCCGTTTCTCGTTCTCATCGGATCGTCGACCGATCCGGGCGATTGTGGAATGGTCGTCATAGGAATAGTATAGGCAGGCATGACCGCCGGGACAATGAGACATTTGCATCATTTTGACGCTAAATCAGTTGCATCATGCGACAGGCACGCCACGCGTCTCGCTCAGGCCGCGCGCGTTGGCTCTCCCTTATCGCTAGGCGGGGGACGGACCGGGGGGGAATGCAAGGGCAAGGGCTTGTAAACGGGTGTGAGCGCCCAGCTTCTCAAAAATGTGTTGGATGTGGTTTCGGACGGTCACCATGCTGATAAACAGCGCATCCGCAATCTCTTTTGTCGTGCTCCCGGCCGCCATCAACCGCAGCACATCCTGCTCCCGTTTCGTCAACGGCGACGTGCCTCGACCGACCGGCAGGTTTGCGGAGGCCTGCGGCGTCGGTCGCGCCGGCGCCGGCATCGAACCCGCATGGCCCGTGGCCGAGAGCATACCGTGGAGATCTTCCGCCAACTGCAACACTTTCATCTGCCGGCTGATGTCGCGAAACAGATGCAGCCTCATGAATCGACCGGCCTTCCGGGTCGGCACGGGGATGGAGCTGATATTGACCCACACGACCCGACCGGACTTCGCACGGGTTTGCATATCGTAGTTTCGCACGCCGGTCCCTGCGGCAAGGCGTTTCCCGATTTCGCATGCCGGTGAACACAATTCGCTCCCGCCTAGCGTTCGGCCGCATAAAACGTCTCGGCAAGGACGCCCCACCACTTCGTCGGCACGAAACCCCAGCAACCGCTCGGCGGCCCTGTTCCACATCCTCACCATACCGGTCTCATCCACCAGCATGGCACCGTCGGCGATGCGCGCCACCATCTCCGTGATCTGCACCATGATCACGACCTCTGTGGAGAATCTGCCGCTCCATGGGAGTTGCGCACGTCCCCTCTGCTACGGCTTCACGATCAGGACTGGACAGGGCGCCAACTGCGCTACCGTCTGGGACACGCTCCCGAGCGCAGTCGCCTTCATCCCGGTCAGGCCGCGTGAGCCGACCACCAACAGATCCACCGCATCACGCCGAGCGGCACGGACGATGGCCTCGGCCGGATGCCCGGCGATCACTCTGGCGCGCACCACCATCACTGCCTGCCGCAGCAGGCATTCGCATTCGGCCAGGGCTTTACGCGCCTCGGCTCGCCGCCGACGCAGAAACGCCGCTTCCATCTTGCGGCTCTCCTCGGGCTGAAACCGTTCGAGGACCGCCTTCTCCGCGCCGAGCGGACGGACGACGCTCACGATCATCGTCTCACGTACACCCGGCAATTCCGCCACCACGCGGGCGGCGCGCCGCGCATCTTCCGAGCCGTCCGTGGCCAACATGATTCGCAACCCATCGCCCGGCTGCGCCTTGCCGGGCACCAGCATCAAGCTGCAGGGGGCATAGGAGAGGAGCCGTTGAGCGACCCCACCTATCGTGAAACCCGGCGATCGGTAGAGCCCCTGCATGCCGGAGACGACCAAGTCCGGCCGACGTTCCTGTATGACTTGCAGAATCTCCCGGCTCGGAACACCCTCCCGCAAAATGACCTCGACGTCCGCAAAAGACTCTTCCAGGAGTCGGCGCACACGCTGCAGCAAAGCCTCCACCATCGCTCCCTGTTGTTGCAGCAGCAGCTGCTGCCCGGTGAGGCCGATGGTCTCAGGCACATCCAATGGGGCAAGCACATGCACCACCGTGACGGCCGTCTGCTTGGAATGTGGGAACGCTCGCATCCACCCTATGATCCGCTCGGAAAACTCCGATTCATCCAGCGCCACCAACCATCGCATCGTCACTCCCCCGCGACTCGCCCTCAACCAGCACGGCAGCATACATCCTCCGTTTCTGATACAGCATAGGACATGCCACGCACAAACCGCTGCGACCGCTGAATTTCCATTTGACTTCTGTCCTAAATTGCCACAGCAACGACGCAGGCCACTGGGGCGCGAGCCCCCATTGATTTCTCCCGAAACAGCGTTATTTAATAAATGAGCGGAGGCTTCGGTGAGAGGAACACTGAAGGATGCCGAGGTCAAGCGCAGAGGTGGTGAGCAGGCCCGCAGGTGCGAAGCGGGAAGCCTGAAACCTCTCCAAGATCTCCACTGTTGATGTCGAGCTCTCTGGACCTGCCTCCGCTCTGCTTTTTTGTTTTTTCGCCTCTATCACTCGCGGCAACCCGTTCAAGAGAAATCGCGCACGCACCGACCAAAAGAGCGTCATCGATGGAGGCAGCGACTCCTGCACGTTGTGAGATGGCTCAGGCAGCCCTTCACGGGCATAGACCAGCTGACCAGGCGCATCATGGGCTGCGGCCCAAATCTTCACTTCATAGGTCACCTCGCTGAGGCTTCCTTCTGGTTCAGGAAGCGAAAAAGCCTGCCAGCGTAGTGATGGTTGTAACTCTGTCACTGTGGAACAATCTGTCCTGAGGGACGGGGGATGGTACGGTTTCAATCCCGAAATACGGCCGTCTCCTCGACGCAATCAACCAAGATCACAAGACTCAGACAGCACCACATCGCTCGCTTGGGCCGATTCCGACTAGGGCTATATCTTGCCTGGGGAAATTCGTCGCTCCTGCGCAGGGGGATTCGCAACATCAGAAGGCCAGAGATGGGTACTATATCGAACTTGGCACCATCCGACTTGCGCTGAAAATACGAGATATCGCCTGCAACACCCACGACTGAACTGATGGGCCGCTGTATGTTTTCTGCCCGTGCCTATTACGCCTTCTTTCCTAGAAGCGGCTGATCTCAGGGCATCGACAATCTCGGGATCGCGGGAAAAGGCTCGCACAAATTCGTGCAATGCCCCATTCAACACGCTCTCAAAAGCTGAATCACCGGCAAACTGCCGACTCTCTCGATACGATCCATTAATCGGCTTCGAAACCAATTGCCTCTTATCAGAGCCGACCAGTACGACAATATCCGCTTCAAGACTTCCCTTCATCTCAACGTCGAAGGCATGAATCGCCATGTCACTCCAGTATCTCTTCAGCGTCACTCTGACTATTGCGTCCGAATTACCGCCTTCGGTGTCCACAATCTTATGGCCATTGTTCAATAACTCGGCTGTCAGCGCTTCCCGAACAATCGTCGGCGGGTCGTTGTCCGACAAGACCTTTCTTAATACGGACCCAAAGTTATTCTTTTGGTCCCCGAGCCAATTTACGACATACAAGTCTCGCTCATCCTCGACCTCAACGGAAATCATGCTCGAGGGAACGGTACTCATAGGACTTCTCGTTCCCGGTTCGGGAGTATAAAGGGGACGCACATGTCCGCTTGGAAAAGCGCATCCTGAAAGAGCAGTGAAAAGGGCCATGACAAGGATCGCGCAGAGACGCCACAGATTGTTCATAGGAACCCTCCTTCCGTCATTCATGGAAAAGCGATTTCATTCGCGATCCGTCCTGCCAGAACCTTAGTGGCGCGCTTGAGTTCCACTCCGAGCAACTCTCGATCGTTCCTAAAATCAGCTAACGGACGACACGGACCATGTGTAAATAGTTCGTCACGTTCCCATACCGTCACATTGTCCGACAGCAGAACGAGCTTTGCGTGGATGTCAAATGCCACTTGTACATTTTCCACCCCCAAACATAGACGCAGCCCCCATTCCTCAATCGTTTCTGTGAACAGCGCATCAAAACCTCGTTCTTTCAATTCATCCCTGGTCCGAACGATCTCGGACATCGAGAACAGCTTTGTAGATAAGAAGTTCTCCTGAAATGCCATAGAACTATCTTTGATCACATCAAACCCCTGCACAAAGGGCGTCAGCTCCTCCTCATATGAGGCATCTTTAGATGCCTTGTAACCTGCTTCGACGCCCGCACCGACCAATCCGAACAGCAGAGCGCCCGTATTCGTCATCTTATCCCGCGCAATGCGGACGGAAAATGGGCCCCCTGACTCGACCAAGATGCCTGCCTTTTTGATCGTGGAGCGTTCGGCCGAGGTGAGCGCGGCCTTTGTGCCGGTCGTGGGAACACAGGACATACTTGTCGCCATTACGACAAGGACAGCGACGGCACACTTCGATCCGACGGTCATAACTCTTGACCTCGCCCTCTGAATAGCCCTGTTGATTCCATGGCTCGCATTCCGGCGGATACGATTTGCCGGAACCAGGATGCTTCGGATGCCGGCAATACCCACTACGCTCCTCCCGATTCGAGTTGAAACGTCATGGTCAACCGGAAGTGCCGTTTTGCCGCCTATGAATTTTTTCCAATGGCTTTATTTCACGGCCGAGTACCTGCATGGAAATCAACCGTTCATTGCTGTCGAAACGTGCCCGTGCAGTGATCTTGTCGCCTCGGACTGCATATTCCATCGGGGTCGCGACAATTTCCCACAGTGCTATGGTGAATAAATCGGCCAATAGATGAAACGTCCCGCGAACAGCTTTCCACGCCGGGTCCGACCCCTCATAGAACTGATAGACATCTTCTCTCCCTCCATCAGGAGTCTTATCGCTAGCGGTCGGGGGCCCAAGCTTGGCCATAACATAATTACGCGATGTTCCTTCTGCCCGAAACTCATCCACATCGATCTGGGGAGGCTGGGTATACGCCATGTAGACCCCGCAGCCTCCGCTACATAGTGCGACACCCGCCACTAGAGCGCACATGACGATACTTCTCATCACCAGCCTCCTTGTTATGCTGTGCGATAGGTCCTGTGTCTCGCCACGCCGGTATCGCAACAGCAGCATGGAATAGTACGTACGGTGTCTTTACTTGAGGCTTCTGCAATAGGGAGACCATTGCCATGGATCGCTCAACGATCAGCCATTGAAATGCGATTGTGAATGGACTTACATCCCCCTGTAGCGATTCTCCCCTACAAACCACTAAGTAGAAGGGTCAATTGTCCTCAACGGCTGGCGCGCTCGACCTACTCCCAGGCGAACCATTTCGCACAAGAGCCGACTATTCGATTCTTTGCCTCAGGCGCAAAGCCATGACCATGGCTGGCCCGCGGCATGCACGGAGCTATGAAGGGTATAGCGCTTACGATCTGCGGAAGGATCGCAGGAGGATAAAGACCGGCATCAGGGGAAAACTATGGTGCGGGAACTTACGATTCTCGCAGGATTGATCCTGCTCGTGCTTGGCAACGGCTGTGCGAGCGAGAAAAGACCGGGAGACTTTTTTCATGAGGACCAGACCGGTCAGTATTACGCGACCAAGACCGGGAGAGTGCTCCACGTAGATCCCAACGGCACAGTCTATGACATCACGTGCGTGGAGGCGACGGTCGCCGGTTCACCTGTGCTTCCGCCAAGGCCCTTGACCGGAGAATACTCTCACTGTCCGCAAGGATGGCTGGTGCGCCTAGGCCAAGTCCCCAAATTGGACGGAGAGTGGGACATGAGGGGATACAATGTCGCAGCCGAGACCGGAACCTGCGAACCGCTTCTCAGCCTCTCGAAACGAGGCCGATTCTCCTGTTGGAACAGGATGTGGGAAGTCCCCGTTCTCATCCTTGCCGGTGCGTTCGGATTGTTCGCCTTGGCCTTATGAGGTATGCCGATTTGATGCAACACAGATATTCGATGGGAAGAATCGGGCTTTTTCTCTGTCTTTCCGTCACGACACTCAATGGTTGCGTGATCACCTACGACTTCCCTAAGCCGGACCACTCACTACAATCTCTCGCGCCTGGGCTCCAGTATTACCATGTCGGCAATTACCAGGGATCGCCCCCTATCATCGACCCCACCTATTATATGTCCGCTCCAAGGACCTCGACGTATGCGTCGCTGGAACGGATCATTATCGATCACGGCGTGTCTTCCATCATGGGCGACAATCCTCCAAGCAGCGGTCCTTACTTTACAGCCACCATCTTTCCCACTCTGCCGTCTTTTTGGGCGCAGTATTTCTGGGCGCTATCGCTCGTCTCCGGCTTTTTCCTCCCTGGCTTCAGCGGGACGGGAGGCTATCTGGTCACGTATGATCTCTATGTCGACGGGGCGTTTCAGAAGACCTACCATTACGAAATCGGACGGAACGGTATGACATGGGTTCCCCTCCTTCCCTTCATGTGGGTCAACCTCCTGACGGCGAGCGAAGAGGATGCCTTTCGCGCGACGACGACCCAGTTCCTTCTCGACGCCGGACGCGATCAACATTGGGAATCGTCCTGAAAGAGTAGCGGTCTCGCATCTCTTGCTCTCAAGGTGCCGGCGGCGCGACGATCAATCCCTCTCTCAGCAACACCTTCATCGCCTCATGCGCAGAACGAATCTTCGATTCCGCTAGAATATGGATCTGGTCGCGAGTGCGTTCCACCTGCGCCAACCCCTGCTCCTGTGCTTTAGTGGCCGTGGCCACCGCCAACCGCATCGGCACGTGCCATTCCTCCATCGTCGGCAGAATACTCTCCTCGTGGATGCCGCGTTCCCTAGCGCACAACGCGAGTTCATGCGCAGCCGCCATCGCCATCTCGTCGGTGATGGTGCGCGCCCGCACGTCGAGCACCCCGCGAAAGATGCCGGGAAACACCAGCGAATTGTTGACCTGGTTCGGGAAATCGCTGCGTCCGGTCGCCACGATTCGCGCCCCGGCTTCCTTGGCTTCCCAAGGCCAGATCTCCGGAACCGGGTTTGCGCAGGCAAAGACGACGGCGTCTCGCGCCATTCCTCTGACCCACTCCGGCTTGATGATGCCGCCGGCGGAAAAGGCGACGCAGATGTCGGCCCCTCGCAGGGCCTCGGCAATGCCCCCCTTCAACCTGTCCGGATTGCTATGGAGACAGACGCGCCATTGTTCCGCAAAGGCCGGGTCACACTCATACTCCCGCCGATGGGTGCCGAGGATACCGCCCAGGTCGCAGGCGACGATGCGGGCGGGATCGGCCCCGGATGCCGTGAGGAACCGATAGACCGGGACGTTCGCCGCCCCCATCCCGATCATGGCGATCCGCACACGACCGAGCTCCTTGCCCACGACCTGCAGCGCGTTCATCAGGCCGGCCAGCAGCACCGTGCCGGTTCCCTGCTGGTCATCGTGCCATACCGGAATGGAACACCTGGCCTGCAGTTCACGCAGCACGTGAAAACATTTGGGCATCGCGATGTCTTCGAGGTTGATCGCCCCGAACGAAGGAGCCAGGAGCAACACCGTCCGGATCACCTCGTTCGGATCCTTGGTCTTCAGGCAAATCGGCACCGCATCCACCCCGCCCAGATACTTGAAGAGCAAGGCCTTGCCCTCCATCACGGGGAGCGCCGCCTCCGGCCCGATATCGCCCAATCCCAAGACGCGCGTCCCGTCCGAGACGACAGCGATCGTGTTGCCGCGGTTGGTATAGTCAAACACGCGGTCGGGATCGGCCTGGATGGCCTTGCAGGGCGCCGCCACGCCAGGCGTGTACCACAGCGCAAAATCGTCCAAACTGCGGACCGCGCACTTCGGCATGCTCTGCATCTTGCCCTTGTAATGGGCATGCAGCCGGAGCGCCTCCTCCGCGGGCTTCAACGCCTTGGCTAACAGATCCGCCTTGCTGGTCATCGTGTCCTACCTCCCATGACCGGGCCGGTTTATGTGCCCCTCATCCGATCCAAGAGTCGGCGAAGCTCAGGGTAGGATCGGCTGTTGACCACATCCGCCTTTTCGAGCCATCCGCGGCGGGCCTGGCCGATCCCATAACGCACGTTGTCGAGATCCAACGTACTGTGCGCATCGGTATTGACCGCCAACAATACCCCCGCCTCTTTGGCCATGCGGCAATGGACATCGCTCAAATCCAGCCGCTCCGGGTGGGCGTTGACTTCGAGAACGCAAGGACGCTCGCGCGCCTGCCGGATGAGGCGCGCCATGTCTACCTCATAAGGCTGACGCTGCCCGATGAGCCGGCCGGTGGGATGCGCGAGGATCGTGAAGTAGGGGCGGTCCATGGCCCGCAAGATCCGGTCCGTCTGTTTTGCCGAAGACAGGTTGAAGTGACTATGGACCGCGCCGACGACCACATCCAGCCGTCCCAGCACCCCGTCCGGCAGATCGAGTGACCCATCCTCCAGAATGTCGACCTCGATGCCCTTCAACACCGTGATGCCGGAGAGGGTCGCGTTCAGGCGATCGATCTCATCCACCTGCTTGAGCAGCCGCTTGGGATCGAATCCCTTGGCCATCGCGAGGCGACGGGAATGATCCGTGATCGCCACGTACTGCCACCCTCGGCGTTTGGCCGCCTCGACCATCTCCACCAAGCTGTTCCGGCCGTCGGTCGCGTTCGTATGGGCATGGAGGTCGCCCTTCAGGTCATCCTGCTGCAGGAGCTGCGGCAGCCGGTTCGCCCTCGCCGCCTCGATCTCCCCGCGCCCCTCCCGCAGTTCCGGCGGAATCCAAGGCAAGCCCACCGCCTGATAGACCGACTCCTCCGTCTCCCCCGCCACGCGTGAGTCGCCGCGAAAGACACCGTATTCGTTGATCTTGAGTCCGCGCTGCTGGGCCAATTGCCGTAGGGCCACATTGTGGTCCTTGTTACCGGTGAAATAGAGCAGGGCCGCGCCGTAACTCTCCTGCGGCACGACGCGCAGATCCACTTGCAGCCGGTTTCGCAACCGCACACTGGCCTTGGTGTCCCCCTTCGCCGACACGCTGTCGACCCCGGGATAGGCCACGAAGCGATCGATCACCTGTCGGCCGAGGCGGGCGGTCACCAGAAGATCCAGATCGCCGATCGTGTCTTTTCCTCGCCGATAACTGCCTGCCGCTGCCGCTCGCTCTACTCCGGGCACCTGCCGCAAGTACTCCACCAAGGCTTCCGCATAGGGGACAGCATCGGCCAAGCGCATGCGCCGCTCCTCGCCCGTGCGCGCAGTCAACGCTTCCCGAATGCGCCGCTCCGTGATCGCACCGAAACCGGGCAGGGCTTGGATCCGCCCTTCTCGCGCCGCCTGCTCTAGGTCCGCCAGGGTACGGACCTTCAGGGCCTGAGACAGGGTCTGCACGCGCTTGGGCCCCAGGCCGGGAATATGCAGCAACTCCGTCAACGTGGCCGGCACCTTCTTGCGCTCTTGTTCCAGCACGGCGGTCGTGCCGGTCGCCACGATGTCCTTGATCTTGCCCGCCAGGTCTTCGCCGATCCCGGGCAAGGCCGTGAGGTCCTCGCCCTTGGCCACCATCTCCGCCACGTCATGGGTGAGGTCGCGAAGGGTCCTGGCGGCAAACCGATAGGCCCTGACCCGGAAGGGGTTGGCGCCTTCGATTTCCAGCAAGGCGGCGATCTCCTCAAGCAGGGCCGCGACGTCGGCATTATGGATCCGCATGGGCCCGATCGCCCTCCTCCGTTATCGGCACCCCCGTTACCTAGCAATCAGCAGGCCTGCCGGCTCACCCGAGTGACGTAGCGGATGGCAAGAGAGGCCTGGTTCGAGCACCGGTGCCACTCGCTCGATCGTCGCCTTCTTCCCCAACAGCCCCACCGTCCCTGTCGCAGAACGCCTCGGTTTTTGGCGTAGGCCCCTGCCAGGCTCATCAATTCACCGCCCACGACGCCCGATCAAATCCCATGGCCATCGGTCCGCTGCGATTTCTCGACCGCCTGGCACTCGGCTTGCTGACCGGACGGCTCAACTTTCTTGGAGACCCTCACGATGGCTGGATGGATCGATCACTGGCGGGCGGCGACGGTCGCCATCGGACACAGGCAGGAGTACCGCGTGCAGTCACCAGGCGGCCGGACCTCGACGAAACCCTTCTTTGCCATCGACGGCACCGGAGTCCTGTTTTCGTTGTACGGAACCAGAGCCCAGACCACCTGGCTGGTCACGGCCAAACACGTCCTGTACGATCCGGCGGAAAACTGGGCGCCATCCTCCCTCGGCATGATGTTTTCTCAGAGCCCCCATGGCAACGGCCGCCAGGCGTTGGAGATTCCCCTCCAACTCACCAAGGGCACACGCCGCCTCTGGTATCCGCACCCGGATGAATCCGTCGACCTCGCCTGCCTGCCCGTACCGCTGACCCTGCGCCCCTCGAAAACCGGCGCGCTGACATCCATTGCCTGGATGGACATCGCAACCAAGTCGGATCTGTATGAAGGGGTGCCGGTCGTGGTGCTCGGCTATCCGACGGCCTTCGACCTTCCCGATTCACCACGAGCCATCGTGCGGCAAGGGATCGTATCGTGGGTGTCGCCGAGCAGGCCCGGCTCAGAAGTGTTCCTGATCGATAGTCACGTGTTTCCCGGCAACAGCGGCGGCCCCGTGTTCCGGCTCCCCGCCGTCATGAATCGGCAGGGACACCTGGCCACCGCAGGGACAGTGGCGCTGCTGGGTATCGTCACGCAGGCCAGGATTCAGATCTTGCCCTTGATGGCGGGGGGAAAACAGGTGGAACTACACTTGGAAGACAGGAAGGCCTCCGAACCGCTGTTGGCCTTGAGTTATATCGGTTTGGGTATGGTCGAACCGGCGTACCGAATCAAGCAACTCTTGGTGGCTGCCTCCTCGGCCCATGCACGGCGCAAGCGGTCTGCGCCGTGATGGGACCGATATCAGTTCAATTCCGCCTTTCCCGCCTTCTCCCTGAGGGCCTTCGCGCCTTCCGGCGTCTGCATGCGCCGGCGATGCTCAAGGATGAGCGGGTCGATATGTTCTCCGCACATGACGCAACGCCACCCCACTGTATTGGCTTCCCGGAGTTCCTCCGGCACCATAAAACCTCCGCAGCGGTGACATGACGCCTGCGATTGTCTCGTCGATGTAGCAACCATATATGGGTCTCCTTTCCCTTGAAGGTCAGGTATCCACCTGTCATTCGTTTGAGCCCTATTCCGCATAAAGGATTCATCCCTGCTTTGCCCGCAGGATCACCCCCTGCAGCACGTCCGCCAGAGTCGGGCTTCCGCGTTCTTCGATCTCGTATCGCACACGAAGCGTCGGATGGATCATGCGCAGCAGCCGCCGCAAATCCACCGGCGTGGCGCTGAGCACCAGGTCGCAGTCGGTGCGATTGATCGTGGCTTCCAATTCCCGCATCTGCTCGGCGCCGTAGCCCATGGCGGGCAAGAGCGGCCCCAGGTATGGATGCCGGACGTACAACTTGGCTAGGCTTCCCACTGCCGTGGCCCTTGGATCCACGACCTGCGCCGCGCCGTACCGTTCGGCCGCGAGGAGTCCCGCCCCTGATGGTCTCCCGCCGTGTGTCAGGGAAGGACCATCCTCGATGACCAACACGCGTTTACCGCGAATCAGCTCCGGTTGCTCCACGATCGGCGGCATGGCCGTCTCGACCACCGTCGCGCGCGGATTCTGTAGCGCGACGGCCTCCCGCACCGCCGCCACCTGAGCGTCGGTCGCTGAATCCAGCTTCGTCAACACCGCCACATCGGCCCGCAGGAGATTCACCACGCCCGGGAAAAAGGCCGGCTCTCCGGCGCGGTGCGGATCGACCAGCACAAGTTCCAGATCCGGCACGAAGAACGACCAGTCGTTGTTGCCCCCGTCCCAGACAATGCTGTCCGCCTGTTCTTCCGCTTGCCGAAGGATCTCCCCATAGTCCACGCCCGCATACACCACCCCGCCCTGCGCCAGGTGCGGCTCATACTCCTCCCGCTCCTCGATCGTGCAGGCCGCGTGATCTAAATCGTCCGGACAGGCAAAGCGCTGAACCGCCTGGGCCGCCAGGTCCCCATAGGGCATCGGATGCCGCACGATGGCAACGCGCAGCCCCGCTGCGCGCAAAATCCCGGCAACGTGTCGCGCGACGGGACTCTTCCCCGCTCCCGTTCTAGTAGCGCAGACCGAGACGACCGGTTTTTTCGCGGGCAACATGGTCGCACCAGGCCCCAGCAGCCAGAAATCGGCCCCCGCCGCCATCACCCGGGACGCCGCCTGCATGACCGCTTCGTGGGACACATCGCTATAGGCGAAGACCACACGCTCGACGTGCCTGGTCCGGATCAACCGCTCCAACTCCTGTTCCGCATGGATCGAGATCCCCTTCGGATACAAGGCCCCGGCCAGCGAAGGAGGATAGGTGCGATCCTGAATGTTGGGAATCTGGGCGGCGGTAAACGCGACCACGTCATAGGCCGGATCGTCGCGAAACAGGACGTTGAAGTTATGAAAGTCCCGTCCTGCCGCGCCCATAATCACGATGCGTGTGCTTCCCGTTTTGGCGCGATTGTCCACCGCCGACATTCCTTTCTGATGAATAATGCTACAGCCGATCCCTCAAACCTTGGCCTTTGCCTCTGCTTCTTTCATGGTCCATGCCTTGCAGAACTCGTGCTCGACTACGGAGTTCCCGATGCCTTGGCTCCCGATCATCAAATCGCGGCGCGACTGGGACGTCGTCCCAAACCTGCATGACTACGCAACCGTCCGCGCGAAGTTTTCTTGGGAACGGGCGCGGGAAGAGTTGGCGGGACTGCCGAATGCCGAGGGCGTGAATATCGGGTATGAAGCCGTCGGACGCCATGCAGCCGGACCGTTGGCATCGCACAGGGCCCTGCGCTGGCTGGGAAAAGATGGGCGGGTCGACGACTACTCCTACGCCCGACTCCACGACCTGAGCGATCGCTTCGCCAACGTTCTGCAAACACTCGGGGTCGCGAAGGGAGAACGAGTCTTCGTTCTGGCAGGCCGTGTCCCGGAACTCTACGTGACCGCGCTGGGGACCTTCAAACATCGAGCGGTCTTCTGCCCCCTCTTCTCTGCCTTCGGACCGGAACCGATCCGGGCTAGGCTGGCCATCGGAGAGGCGACGGTCCTGGTGACCACCGAGTCGCTTTATCAACGCAAGGTCGCCTCCATCCGCCAGCACCTGCCGCACTTGAACCACATTCTCTTGGTGGATGGCGAGGGTGGTGCATCCCCGCCGCCGGGGACACAACGGTTTCACCGGCTGATGGAGCAGGCTCCCCCCACCTACCGCATCCAACCGACCGATCCCGAAGATGTGGCGCTGCTCCATTTCACCAGCGGCACCACCGGCACTCCGAAGGGCGCCATCCACGTGCATGCCGCAGTGCTGGCCCATCACTGCACCGGTAAGTTGGCGTTGGATCTCCATCCCGAGGACATCTTTTGGTGCACCGCCGATCCCGGCTGGGTCACCGGCACGTCGTATGGCATCATCGCGCCGCTCACGAACGGCATCACCAGCATCGTGGACGAGGCGGAATTCGATGCTGAACGTTGGTACGGCATCTTGCAGCAGCAACGCGTGTCCGTTTGGTATACCGCCCCGACCGCCATCCGCATGATGATGAAGAGCGGATTGGACCTTGTGCGTAAGTACGATCTTCGCCCGCTGCGTTTTCTCGCCAGCGTGGGTGAGCCGCTCAACCCGGAGGCCGTCCTGTGGGGGCAGGAGGCGTTCGGGCGCCCCTTCCATGACAACTGGTGGCAGACGGAGACCGGCGGAATCATGATCGCCAACTACGCCGCCATGGATGTCCGCCCCGGTTCAATGGGCCGGCCTTTGCCCGGCATCGACGCCGCCATCGTGCACAAGACGGAAGCGGGCGAGGTGGAAGTCGTGCGGGAACCGGACCGGCAGGGCGAGTTGGCCCTGCGTCCCGGCTGGCCTTCGATGTTCCGCGGCTACTGGAATGAGCCGGAGCGCTATACAAAATGTTTCGCCGGAGGCTGGTACTTGACCGGCGACCTGGCGAGGCAAGATGCCGACGGCTACTTTTGGTTCGTCGGCCGAGCGGACGACGTGATCAAGACCTCGGGGCACCTGATCGGGCCCTTCGAAGTGGAAAGCATCTTGATCGAACACCAGGCAGTGGCGGAAGCAGGCGTCATCGGCAAACCCGATCCCATAGCGATGGAAATCGTCAAGGCCTTCGTCTCGCTGAAGGACGGCTTCGAGCCGAGCGACGCGCTTCGGCGAGAACTGCTGGGTTTCGCGAGGGCCAGGCTGGGCGCGGTGGTGGCGCCGAAGGAGATCACGTTTCTGCCGACCCTTCCGAAAACCAGAAGCGGCAAGATTATGCGACGACTGTTGAAGGCGCGCGAACTGGGGCTGCCTGAAGGTGACACCTCCACGCTGGAGGGTGCCTCATGACGATGCCGACCAAGGCACAGGGCGTTGAATGGCTCCGGCAGATGCTGCGGATCCGTCGCTTCGAGGAACGGGCGGCGGAACTCTACCAGCAGGGGAAGATCCGCGGGTTCCTCCATCTCTATATCGGAGAAGAAGCGGTGGCCGCTGGGGCATTACCTTGCTTCACAGCGGAAGATGCCATCGTAGCGACCTACCGCGAACATGGCCACGCGCTGGTGCGCGGCACGCCGATGAACGCGTTGATGGCCGAACTCTACGGCAAAGCAACCGGCTGCGCGCGAGGCCGCGGCGGGTCGATGCATTTTTTCGACGAGGCTCGCCGCCTCTACGGAGGCTTGGCGATCGTGGCGGGTGGATTGCCGGTCGCGGTCGGCTTGGCCTTGGCCGACAAGATGCAAGGCCGCCCCCAGGTCACCGCCTGCTTCTTCGGGGATGGCGCGGTGGCCGAGGGCGAGTTCCACGAATCACTCAATCTGGCGGCGCTCTGGAAGTTGCCGGTGTTGTTCCTGTGTGAAAACAACCTCTATGCCATGGGCACCGCCTTGGCTCGCCACCAATCCCAACCGGACATCGCCGCGAAGGCCCAGGCCTATGCGCTGCCGTCGGAGGCCGTCGACGGCATGGATGTGTCGGCCGTCCACCAGGCCACCGCCCGCGCCGTCGAACTGGTGCGAAAGGGACCAGGGCCGTACCTGCTCGAATACCGCACGTACCGCTTCCGCGCCCACTCCATGTACGACGCGGAACTGTATCGGACCAAAGACGAAGTGGCGGAGTGGAAACAGCGCGACCCGATCACCAGCCTGACCGCGCGCCTACGCCAAGCCTCTTGGTTGGTCGACGCCGACCTGGCGGCCATGGAGACAGACATCGCCGCCGAACTCGAAGGGGCTGTCGCCTTCTCGGAGGCCAGCCCGTGGGAACCGGTCCAAGACCTCACGAAGGACCTCTACAGCGAACGACCAGCATGACCAGCCTCACCTACCGAGAAGCCGTGCGCGCCGGACTGCGGGATGCCCTCACGACCGATCCCCGTGTATTTCTCATGGGCGAAGATGTCGGCAAATACGGCGGCACCTATGCCTGCAGCAAAGGGTTCCTCGACGAGTTCGGCCCCGAGCGCATTCGTGACACGCCGCTCTCCGAAAGCACCTTCGTGGGCGCGGGCATCGGCGCGGCGTTGGGCGGCATGAGACCGATCGTCGAAGTGATGACCGTCAACTTCAGCCTCCTCGCGCTCGATCAGGTCGTGAACAATGCGGCGACCTTGCGGCATATGTCGGGCGGCCAATTCAACGTGCCGCTCGTCGTGCGGATGGCGACGGGCGCCGGACGGCAAGTCGCCGCGCAACATTCCCACAGCCTCGAAGGGTGGTACGCGCATATTCCCGGAATCACGGTCCTGACGCCGGCCACCGTCACCGATGCCCGCGGGATGGTGCTCGCCGCCTTGCGGGAGCCGGACCCGGTCTTCATCTTCGAGCATGCGTACCTCTATTCAATGGAAGGTGAGTTGGAAGAGGGGCCCTCGCTCGTCGATATCGCCCACGCCGCCGTCCGCCGCCCGGGCCGGGATGTCAGTCTGATCACCTTCGGCGGCTGCCTCTGGAAGGCCTTGGCCGCCGCCACTACACTGGCGGAGACCGGCATCGACGCGGAGGTGCTGGATTTACGGGTGCTACGCCCCCTCGACATCGGCACCATCCTCGCCTCCGTGCGCAAGACGCACCGCGCAGTCGTGATCGACGAGGCCTGGCGGACCGGGAGTTTCGCCGCAGAAATCTCCGCGCAGATCATGGAGGGGGCCTTCTATGACTTGGATGCCCCGGTGGCGCGGGTCTGTAGCGCGGAAGTGCCGATTCCCTACCCGAAACACTTGGAGGAAGCCGCCTTGCCGCAACCTGAGACGATCATCTCGACCGTGGCGGCGCTGCTGGGGCGGCGTTGACTGAGGGGTGCCATGGCTGAATTCATCATGCCCACGCTCGGCGCCGATATGACCGAGGGGACCTTGGTGCAGTGGAAAAAGCGTGAAGGAGATCCGATCGCGAAGGGGGAGATCATCGCCGAGGTCGATACGGAAAAAGCCGCTATCGAGGTCGAGTCGCACCACAGCGGCGTCATTGAACGGTTGCTCTCGAAACCAGGCGACAAGGTAGCGGTGGGCACGGTGATGGCCCTCATTCGCGAAGCGGGCCAACCTGCCGCACCGGTTTCTCCCACTCCGGCTCCCATGCCCCCAACCCCGGTTCGTCCCGCGATGCCGGCGCCCGCCGGCGGCCGTCGGCGCATCTCTCCTGCCGCCAGGACGCTCGCGGAGTCACGCGGCGTCGATCTCTCGCGCCTGCAGGGCAGCGGCCCGGACGGCGCCATCACCCTCGCCGACGTGGAACGAGCGGCAGGATCGGCCGAGCCGACCGAGACCGTCGACCGCCAGGCCAAGATGCGCCAGACGATCGCCGCGGCCATGAGCCGGTCCAAACGCGAGATTCCCCATTACTACCTGGGCACCACCATCGACATGGGTCTTGCCCTTGCCTGGCTGAAGGAGCGCAACGAGCGGCTGCCGGTCACGGCGCGCCTGCTTCCTGTCGCGCTGCTGATCAAGGCCGTGGCCCTGGCGCTGACACGCGTGCCCGAACTCAATGCCCTGTGGAACGGCTCCACCGCCGTGCGAAGCGAACGGATCCATATCGGCGTCGCGATCTCGCTTCGCCAGGGCGGCCTGATCGCGCCCGCGTTGCACGATGCCGACCGCCTCAGCCTGGGGGAGTTGATGGCCCGCTTTCAGGACCTGGTCAAACGCGCCCGCGCCGGCTCCCTGCGCAGTTCGGAACTGTCCGATCCCACGATCACGGTGACGAGCTTGGGCGACCAAGGAGTGGAAACAGTATTCGGAGTGATTTATCCTCCTCAAGTCGCACTGGTCGGATTCGGAAAGATCGTCGAACGTCCCTGGGTGCTGGACGGCCGGCTCGTCGCCAGGCCGATCATGACCGCCTCACTTTCCGCCGACCATCGCGTGACGGACGGACATCGCGGCGGCCTATTGTTGGCTAAAATCGACCGCCTCTTGCAGGAGCCCCACTCGTTATGAGCAGACCGACCGGCACGGCCGACATTCGCCGGCTGATCCTTCGCCTGTTGGGCGACATCGCGCCGGAAGCCGATCTCTCCACGCTGCGGCCCGACGTAAGCTTTCGCGACCAATTGGACCTCGACTCCATGGACTTCCTGAATTTCGTCGTGGCGCTGCACAAGGAGTTTCAGATCGACATTCCGGAAGCGGACTACCCGAAGTACCAGACCTTGAACGGCTGCCTGGCCCAGCTTGGAGCGACCAAGGCATGATGGTCACGCCCCCGCCGGCCACCGAGACCTGCATCCTGAAGGTCGTCGTCGGCTCGCAGGCCCACGGACTCGCCGGCCCCGAGAGCGACCAGGATTTTCGCAGCGTCTTCGTACTGCCGACAGCCGAGTTCTTTCGCGTCGGGTTCAAATATCAAGGCACGAGGATGGTGAAGGAGGCAGAGGACGAAACCGCCTGGGAAGTAGGCCACTTCCTGCAGCTGGCGCTGCAGAGCCATCCGCTGATTCTGGAAACGCTGGTTGCGCCGGTCATCGCGATGGATGACTGGGGCGCGGAATTGCGCCGGCTCTTTCCGCATCTCTGGTCGGCCCAACGCGCCTACGAGGCCTTCCTGAATTACTGCGAGAACCAGCGGAGAAAACTGCTGGAGAAAAAAGACGACCGGCCGGCCAAGTATGCGGCGGCCTATGTGCGGGTACTCTTCAACCTCTGTGAGCTTCTGGAACGGGGCACATTCAGCATTCGCATCGCCGAGACACCGTTGGGGGACACCGTCCGACGCATCAAGGAGGGGCGCTATCGGCTCGGCGAGGTCATCGAGCTGGGAGAATATTGGACCGAGGAAGCCGCTCGCCGCCTCAGAACCTGCCATCACCAAGCCAAGCCCGAGTCAGCCGACGCTTTCCTCATCAAACTCCGCACGGCGTTTCTGCGTTAAATATCAAGGGGCTGTTCCTGCGGCAGGAACAGCCCCTTCGAAGGACGGGAGACAAAAAACCCCCTTCCGTGTGGAGATCAGACCTGCCGACCGAGCGAGACCCATCCGAACATCTCAGCCAGAAACCCAGGCTTGGACGTCCCGCGCTCCCCATTCATCTGCTCATCGCTGAGCCGTGCCTCCTACTGGCACCGAGATAGAAACGCGTCCCTTCGGAACTGATCCCGAAACCGGCACAGGCGCAACCCCCGACCCAACTCTTCGCGGCACGGAAGCGGGGGCTTTCGACCTTATCCTGGTCCCACCTCCCTTCTACTGTTTGAATAATCATGGGACGCCTGAAATCAATGAGGTAATTGGCGACATTGCCTCTCGAAGCTCCTGTCCCGTATCGCCCCAACCGCTCCCGCGCCGGCAGGGCTAAGTGGGTGAACTTTCGCACCTCACCCTAAAACCCTGTCTTCTCACTTGCTGGCATCCGGCCTGCAATACCTCCACATCGTCGTACCTGCGACGGTTCAGGAATCTGTGAATTGACCCAAGACACCACGAGGGAGGGGATCATGAGCGGACTGACAAGATGGGAGCCCTTTCGGTCACAGTGGAATCCATGGAAGGAATTGGAGGAAGTGGAGAAGCGCCTCTCCGCCCTCTGGGGTCGCCCACCGGCCAAGGCCGAAGGCCAGAAAGAAGCGATCTCCGTCGCGGAGTGGGCCCCTCTGGTCGACATCACCGAAGACGCCAAAGAATACCTGATCAAGGCCGAGTTGCCGGAGATCAAGAAGGAAGAGGTCAAACTCACGGTACAGGACAACGTGCTCTCCATCTCGGGCGAACGCAAGTACGAAAAAGAAGAAAAGGACAAGAAATACCACCGCGTCGAGCGCGCCTACGGCAGCTTCCTGCGCAGTTTTACCCTGCCGGAAGACGCCGACGGCACGAAGGTGAGCGCGGAATATAAGGACGGCATCCTCACGGTGCACCTGCCGAAATCGGAAAAGGTGAAGCCGAAATCGATCGAGGTGAAGGTGTCCTGAGACGGAAGGAGGAGATCATGTTCAGGCATCCGCGCTATCTGGAAATCCCCTGGGAAATCCATTGGCAGCCGAGCCGCCCCTGGCACCACCATTGGCACTGGTGGGTCGTACTCCTCGTGATCCTCAGCGCGTTGTTTTTGATCGGAGTCGGGGTCACGAGCGGGCTCTGAGCCTGCTCAGCGTCGATGGGAGGAGCGGAACGACCCTATGTTCAAGAACCGTGAAGAAACCGGTGAACTCCTGGCGGAAAAACTGGCGGCTTGGCGCGACGATCCGCACGCCCTGCTGCTCGCTCTGCCGCGCGGCGGTGTCGTGGTGGGCTATCGGATGAGCCTCGCCCTGCACCTGCCGCTGGATGTGGTGATCACCAGAAAGATCGGCGCGCCCGGCAATCCTGAATACGCTGTCGGCGCCATCAGCGAACGCGGTACCCTCTACTGGAATCGAGGCGCGCTGAGCGGCTTGTCACTCACTGAACGGGACTTGGATGCCATGGTGCGGGAACAGCGGAAGGAAATCGCCAGGCGGGTCGCGCTCTACCGGCAAGGCAAGCCCTTTCCCCAATTGCAGGACCGAACGGTGATCGTCGTGGACGACGGTCTGGCCACCGGCGCCACGTTTTTCGCCTCGGTGGCGACCGTGAGGGAAGGGCGACCGCGCCGCGTGATCGCTGCCGTTCCGGTGGGACCCCGCAGCACGGTGGAGCAGGTGCGCGCCATCGTCGACGAGCTGATCGTGCTTCGGGTACCGGAGCCGTTCTACGCCGTCGGGAACTTCTACGAACAGTTCGAGCAGGTCGAAGACCGGGAGGTCTTGCAGTATCTGAATCTGGCGGAAGAAACCTACCTAGCCACACGATCGGCCATACGGTCTCAGCCGTCTGCGGCTGAAGCCGGCGCAGAAAGGGAGCGAGCACGATGAGCACATCAACCGAGGGCGGCCATGGTGTCCGCCATGATCGATTCGTTCAAGAGTACCAGCACGACTCCTACAAGATGCCGGGCAAACTCAAGGAGCCGACCGTCTGTACGGAATGCGGTGCGCTCTTTCACAAAGGCCGTTGGACCTGGGGCGCCAAACCGGCGGGGGCCGAAGAAATCGTCTGCCCGGCCTGCCTGCGCATCCGAGATACATACCCGAAAGGGCTCGTCACACTGAAGGGGACCTTCAAGGACCACCATCGCGACGAACTGCTGGGAATCATTCGGAACACGGAATCCAGGGAAAAGCAGGAACATCCCCTGGCCCGGATCATGGCGATCGAGGATCGCGCGGAAGGCCTCGTGGTGTCCACGACCGACAGTCACTTGCCTCGCCGCATCGGTGAGGCGCTCAAACATGCGCACCACGGCGAGTTGGTCGTGCAGTATGAGCAGGACGAAGACTTCGTACGGGTCACCTGGACCAGCGAACGGAAGGCGGCCGCTTTGTGAGGACAGGACGTGACAGGCAACGGCGACAGGGATGGGTGGCGATGGCGGTCCTGGGGCTTCTCCTGCTGCCGGGCCTCTCCACGGCGGGGCCGTCGGATGACGTCCCGACACCGCAACAACAAGAACAGCGGATCGAATTGCTCATGCGCAATTACGATTTCGCCCTCAGCGACCCCCGCCCCATCCGGTTCGGCGTCCCCACCGTGATCATCTTGCGCAATCAGGACATTGTTCCCCATGGGTTTCAGTCGTCGGCCCTGCCCACGCTGAGAATCAGGGCACAGGGTGAGGGGCTGACCGCCTATGGGATCGGGATCGAGGGGTTTCATGTCGATCCGGGGAAAACGTTGGTGTTGCATTTCGTGCCGGAATCCAACGCGCGCTTGACGTTCCGGTGCGACTTGCACCCACAGATGAAGGGTGAGTTGTTTGTGTTGGAAATTCCGTCGGCGTGACCGGAAGGAACAGGAGCCACCATGCGCAACGGGGCACGATCGAAGGGGCGACTGAGCCGGCTGCTGCTGGCGGGGGCCTTGTGGGCGGCGGCTGCGCCGTCACAGGCGGAGATACAGGTCTTGCCCGGCGTGGCGACCGACGTCGATCAGGCCACGGTAGAGGCCGTCTTGACGACCTTTCGGCAGGCCGACGACGCCATGCACAGCCGGAACCTGGACGGCGTCATGGCGCTCTATGCGGAGCAGTACAATTACCACGGCCTGAAGAAGGCCGATATGATGAAAATCTGGCGCGACCTCTTCGACGAATTTCGAGAGCTGTCCAACGTCCATCAATTCTCCCGCATCGTCAAGGTCGGGTCCGGCTCACAGACTATCGTCGAGGTCACCTGCACGGGGAGTCTGTCGGGACTCTCGAAAACCAGCGGCCTGCTGGTTCCCATCGACAGCTGGTACGGTGAGGTCCATTATCTGACGCTCGAAGAGGGCCGGTGGCGCATCCGCGGCAATCTGGGTGATTCGCCGAGGATCATGCCGTTCGGTACGTCGCCCCACCCGTTGTTCTAACAAGGAGCGTTATGCGTGTCTTGATCGCGCTCGATTGGTCGGAACAGGCGTTCGCGGGAGTCCGTGAAGTCTCCCAACTGTACGACCTGCAGGAGGTCGTCCTGGTGCACGGGATCGACTTGGGCATGTTTCAATATCCGCTGGTGGCGGAAGTGAGCAACATGCAGGGGTACGACGAGTTCCGGCAAGCGATGGAGAAGGCGGGCCGACAACTGCTCGACCATACCACGACGATGCTGCCGTCGGAAGGGGTGACGATCACCCGCGTCTGTGAGTTCGCCAAACCGGCCTCGCTGATCCTGGACAAGGCACGGGAAACCGGCGCCGACTTGATCGTCATGGGCGCTCGAGGGCGCGGACGGGTCGGGGAACTCATGTTGGGGAGCGTCTCGCACCGGGTCGCGCTGCACGCCGACTGCTCGACCCTGATCGTGAAGGACCACAGCGGCCCGTTGAAACGGGTCGTGGTCGCGGTCGAGGGCCATGAAGACGGCGCGCGCCTCAAGTCCTGGCTGCTGGCCCATCCGTTCAAGAGTGCTGTCGACCTCACGATCGTGAGCGTCGTGCGCCCCATCCCGGCTACCGATCCCTTCAGTCTGTTTCCCCTGCAGGATTGGACCGACGTCGCGATGCGCGCGGCGGAAGATCTCGTCAAGAGCCTGGCGGCGGCCGTGATGGACCATCAGTACACGGTCGGCACCCTGGCCATGGTCGGCGATCCGACCGACATTCTCACCGAACGTGCCAAGTCGGCGGATCTCCTCGTCATCGGCTCGCACGGCCGCAAAGGGCTGGAGCGGTTTCTCTTGGGCAGCATTTCGCATGCCCTACTGCACCATGTGCCCTGCCCGGTCTTGATCGTCCGCTGAATCGAAGGGAGAACTGGGCCATGTTGAACCATAAAGGAGTGCCACGCATGAAAACCTTCAGCATTCTCTCCGCCGTCTGCCTCGTCATCCTGGCCGGTTCCTGGGCCAACGGACAAACCACCCGCGGGAATCCGCGCGAAGGGCAGGCGATCTATGAAAAGAATTGCCTCCGCTGCCACGGCGACAAGCTGGACGGCGCCGGGCCGGACGGCCAATACTTGATCGTGCGGCCCGCGAACTTTCAGTCGGTCAACTCGCGGGCCAAGACAGACTGGGAACTCCTCATCACCATCGCCAACGGCGCGCTGTTCAGCCCCATGCATGGCTACCGCGGGAAATTGACCGATCAGCAGATGCTGGACGTGTTGTCCTATATCCGCTCGATGGCACCGCCGGAGTTCATGAGTTGACGAGGGGCCGGCCGAGGCATGGTTCCGCCTGGACGCCTACACACCGGCCTGCTCCTCCTGCTCCTGTGCCTGTTCGTCCATCCGGGAGCCGGCCTGGCGTCGGAGTCGGCTCCGGACCTGGAAGTGTTCGTACGAACCGGCTGCCCGCATTGCGAGGCGGCGAAGGCCTTTCTTGAGGACCTGCGACGGGCACGTCCGGAGCTGCGTATCCTGATCCATGCAATCGACCGCGATCCGGCCGCACTGGCGCGACTCGAAACTCTGGCGCGCGCCCAGGCCCTCGCCGTGGTCGGAGTTCCGACGTTCTACCTGAGAGGGGAGCTGATCGTCGGGTACCAAGATGAGCGGACCACGGGCGTCCGCCTCCTCGCGTTACTCGATCGCTCCTCCACCGCCGTCGAGGCCGAGCCGTTTTCCGCCTGCCGCTCCCTCCAGCCGGACTGCCGTTCCACCGCAGCCCCCCGCCCGGCGGAGGAAGACAGCGTCGTGCTGCCCTGGCTGGGACGCGTCAGCGCCGGCGAACTGGGACTCCCGCTCTTCACGCTGGCCATCGGCTTACTCGACGGCTTCAATCCCTGCGCCATGTGGGTGCTCTTGTTTCTCCTGTCGCTCCTGGTGACGTTGCGCGACCGCTTCGCCATGGCCCTCCTCGCCGGCACCTTCGTGATCGTGAGCGGGCTCGTCTATTTTGCCTTCATGGCGGCCTGGTTGAACCTCTTTCTGCTGGTCGGCCTGTCCCGCCCCGTTCAGCTCACATTGGGAGCGCTGGCGACAGGGATCGGCGCGGTGAACGTCAAGGATTTCTTCGCCTTCCGGCGCGGGCTTTCTTTGAGCATTCCGGAGTCCGCCAAGCCGGGGCTCTACGCCAGGATCCGCCGCATCGTGCAGGCGGAGGACCGAACCGGAGCCTTAGTCGGCGTGGTCCTGCTGGCGGGGTTGGTCAATGTCGTCGAGTTGCTCTGTACGGCCGGATTACCCGCGCTCTACACCCATGTGTTGACCACCTACAACCTCCCCACCTGGCATTACTACGCCTATCTCGGACTCTACAATCTCGCCTACATCGCCGACGATGCGCTGATGGTCACGCTGGCGGTCGTCACCTTGGGACGCCGCAAATTGGAGGAGCGCGAAGGGCGGTGGTTGAAACTCATCAGCGGCGCGGTCATGATCGCCCTGGGGCTGCTGCTGATCCTCAAACCGAGCTTGCTGACGAGGTGATTCGATGCAACGTATTCGCCCGCACCATCTGCCCCCCTCCGGAGACGAACGCCAGGAGTCGGGCCATGTAATTTTGAGCGATGGCACGGTCGCGCTCCTCCGCCTGGCCCAACCGAGCGACGCCGAAGAATTGCAGCGGTTCGTGGAGCGCCTGTCACCGGCGGCGAGACGGTATCGGTTCTTTTCGGAAACGACCCCGCCGGCGGAGGTGGTTCGCGCGCTCTGCGACAACACCGATCCGCAACGCAGCCTGACCGTCGTGGCCCTCCGCCGCCAAGAAGGCGACCTGCACATCATCGCCTCCGGCTCCTACCATGCGCGCGACCCGCGCCAGGCCGAAGTAGCCTTGGCCGTCGACGACCGCCTGCATGGGCACGGCCTCGGCACGATTTTGCTGGAACGCCTGGCGCTCTTGGCGATCCGCCACGGGTTCACGAGGCTCTGGGCCATCACCCATGCCGACAACCTCGCGATGCGGGAGGTGTTTGCCACTTCGGGCTTTGCCATGGAGGAACGTTGCGAAGGGGGGGCCATGGAGGTCGAGCTTTCGCTGGCCCCGACCGACCAGACGGTGCGGCAATCCGAATGGCGCGAGCGGCTGGCTACGACGGCCTCGCTGCAACCCCTCTTTCGTCCGCAGCGTGTGGCCATCGTCGGCGCCTCGCGCCGCCCCGGCAGCATCGGCTACCGGTTGGCGGAGGCCCTCCACGTCAACGGATTTCGTGGCCGTGCCTATGCCGTCAACCCCCATGCCGCCTCGATTGCCGGTCTACCGGCCTACCCGTCGCTCCGAGGCCTCCCCGAGCCGATCGACCTGGCCGTGATCGCCGTGCCGATCAATGCGGTGCTGTCCACGGTGGACGATTGTGCGGCAGCCGGCGCCAGGGCACTGGTCGTCATCACGGCCGGATTCGCCGAGGTGGGTGAGGAGGGGCGACGCCTGCAGGATGAACTCCTGCAGAAGGTGCGGCAACTGGGTCTGCGCATGGTGGGGCCCAACTGCTTCGGCGTGGTCAACACCGATCCCGCCGTGCGGCTCAACGCGACCTTCACCACGGCCGTTCCCCTCGCCGGCTCCATCGCCATGTCGTCGCAAAGCGGCGCCTTGGGATTGGCCCTGCTCGCCGCGTCGGAGCGGCTGCACCTGGGGCTGTCGAGTTTCGTCAGCGTCGGCAACAAGGCGGACGTGTCGGTCAACGACCTCCTGCAATATTGGGAGAGCGACCCCGCCACCCGCGTCATCCTGCTCTACGTCGAGTCCTTCGGCAACCCCAGGCGGTTCGCGCGCATCGCCCGACGAGTCAGCCGTGAAAAACCGATCGTCGCGCTGAAGGCCGGACGCACCTCCTCGGGCAAACGTGCCGCCGGGTCGCACACCGCCGCGCTGGCCGCGAACGACGTGGCCGTGGAAGCCCTGTTCCAGCAGAGCGGGATTCTCCGCGCCGACACCCTGGAAGACATGTTCGCGCTGGCGGCGGGCCTCTCCCAACAGCCGTTGCCGGCGGGAAAGCGCGTCGGCATCCTGACCAATGCCGGAGGTCCCGCCATCCTCTGTGCCGACGCCTGCGAGGCTGCAGGGTTGGAGGTGCCGGAGTTGTCCCAAAGCACCACGACGCGGCTGGCCGCCTTTCTTCCGCCCACGGCCGCCCTGCGCAACCCGGTCGACCTGATCGCCTCGGCCAGCCCGGACCACTATGCGCAGGCCATTACCGCGTTGCTGGAATCCGACGATATCGACGCCTTGATCATCCTCTACATCGCCGTCACCGCCACGGACGTCGACCCCATCGCGGACGGCATTCGACAGGGTGTTTTGGCGGCGCGAGCCACGGCCCGCGAGCGAAAGCCCGTGTACATCGGTTGGATGGTCGAAACGGATCGTGCGCGCCGGTTCGTGCTGCCGGACGAAACCATCCCGACCTTCGAACTCCCCGAGTTGCCGGCGCGTGTGGCAGGCAAATCGGCAGCGTATGTGCAATGGCGCGATCGCCCCATCGGCATGGTGCCGGATTTCGATGACCTGGATCTGCCGACTATCACCACCACCTGTCGCAAGGCGCTGGCCGAGCGCGGGAGCGGGTGGCTCACGGCAAAGGAGACGCGGACGGTTCTCGGCGCCATGGCGATTCCCCTGCCGCCGGGCGGCCTCGCCACATCTGCCGAGGAGGCGGCCACGCTCGCCGCGCAGGTCGGGTTTCCCGTCGCGGTGAAGCTGGCTTCCCACACCCTCGTCCACAAAACGGATATCGGCGGGGTGCACCTGAACCTCGCTACCGAGGCAGAGGTTCGAGAGGCCTATGACAAGATCGCGGCGAGACTGACCCAGGACGGTGCCGGTGACGCGATGGAAGGCGTGTTGGTGCAGCCGATGGTGTCCGGAGGCGTGGAGGTCATGGCCGGCATGGTGCACGATCCCTCCTTCGGCCCCTTGATCGGGTTTGGGCTCGGCGGCATCCATGTCGAAATTCTCGGCGATGTCCGCTTCCGCATCACCCCGCTCACGGAATTGGACGCGGCCGACCTGATCCGCGGCATCAAGGGGTACCGGTTGCTGCAGGGCTATCGCGGCCATGCCCCCGCCGATGTCGGAGCCATCCAGGACCTGTTGCTCCGGTTGTCACGGTTGGTGGAAGAAGTCCCTGAGATCGTGGAACTGGACCTGAATCCCATCTTCGCACTGCCGCCCGGCCAGGGCTGCCAGATCGTGGATGCGAGGATCAAGGTCGCACAGCTCGCGACGACACCTGCCTGATAATCGCACCGGCGCCTCCACGCCGACCGGCAACGGCCCTCAAGTTTTGACCGTTTCCATCCGACAACGATCCGTCTCGCACCCCTGCGCCCTTATCCGCGCCGCTGTCGCTTTCGAGGAGCGTGCTTATGCCGATCATGATCGTGGAAGACAATCTCGTCAGCGCGAAACTGGTCGAAGGGCTGCTCCAGAAAGCCGGCCATCAAACGGTGACCGCCAAGAACGGCAAGGAGGCGCTGGAGTTACTTCCCACCATCTGCAACGTCCAAATCATTCTCACCGACTACCTGATGCCGGAAATGAACGGCCTCGAATTTATCCAGCACCTGAAAATGTTGCCGGAGCTCAAGGACATCCCGGTCATCATTCTTTCAGCGAATTGCAATCTCCCCACCGTCAAGGCCTTGCGAGGATTGGACTGCGGAATGTTGCTCGTCAAACCGGTGAAGAAAGAGCAGTTGTTGGAGCGGGTCGAACAGGTGCTGCGGACCTTGCCTGCGGTGGTACGCCCCAAGTTCGACATCTTGGAATCCCTGCAGATCGGCGACCAAGAGTATCAAGAGTTGGTTGACATGTTGGCGGACCAGGTCGATGCGGTGATCCCGGCGGCGTTGCAGGAAGACCCCACATCCAATGAACCGCTCTCGAAGCCGGTAGGCCAATTGCTGAGCGACTTGGTGGAAAGCGCTTCGCTTCTGGGCGCCGACAAGTTTTGTGGAGTCTATGCCAAACTCACCACCGACAAGGCCTTGACAGGATTTCAGCTTCCCGCCCTCCTCCGAGCCCTGCAGGAACTGGCCCTGGAGTTGACGACGCGCCGGAGTCCAAAGAAAACGATCCATCCGTCCGAAGCCCCGCCTCCCAAGGAGGCCTCCGCCGCCTAAGTCTCGCCCCTCGCCTCACAACCTCCGGCGGATGCGCTCGGCTGCCTATCAGACTCCTCCCACACCTTGCGTCTCGCTCCGACCTGAAGCAGCAGACATTCCGCCGTCTGCAGCAATTGCTGTACCCGCCTCGTCGACGCCTCGTCGCCATAATGGGTCAGGTCGAAGATCGGAATCTGGAGACAGACCTCGGCGCGATGCTGTCGCTCGGGCGAGAACAGGATGCGATGGGCGGGAGGCTGCGGATGTTCGCAGGGCTTCAACAGGTCCAGGGACTGAAAGAACACGCGGCAAAGACGTTGGAGATCCCCGAGGATGGCACGATGTTCGACATCGTCGCCGAGCGGCAACTGCGCGGGATCCTGAAAGGCGGCGTAGAGGTTCAGTTGAAATCCGATCTGCACCACCAGCCCCTCACCGGTCCGCACGTAAAAGGGATCGTGGTCGAAGCACACTTTGCGGTGCTGGATCATTGCACGCAACGCCTGTTCGTTCGGAAAGGCCTGTTCGAGATTCAGTTCAATCGCCATAACTCCGGCCATTCTGTCCTTTCATCACGGCCCGCCGTGACAGGTGAGGCACACGGCCATGCGGCCAGCCTGGTGAGCCCCTCGCCCCTTCTCGTACAGCCGTCTTACCACCGGTTCGTCGCGCAATGTCGGAGCAGTCGCCACCCTCGCCCCAAACGTGTGGCAGGCCATGCAAGAACTGGTACCCGTCGCGCGGAAGATGAATTCGCCATGCGGATTCACCCGTGCCTGGTCGGTGATCTGGGCCAACGCGCCCCGATGCTCCGTATGGCAGCCGGTGCAGGCCGTCCGCTGGATGACCAAGCCGCGATGCCAGGCCGCCGTCTCCGGAACAGATCGCCGCTCAAAGTCCTGTTCGCTGTGACAGGCGACACAACGCGCCGGGCTAGGGCCACGGAATGGTTCATGGCAATGGGTACAGGCGGCCACATCGGCATGGTAGCGGCTCAGGTCTCCGGGAGCCCAGAGGGTCTCGAGGCTCCTCGCCGACCCCCACGCGATCCAGACGAGCAGCACGAGTGTTCCCAACGCGACGACCGGCAGCGCCGTCCTGGGAAGCGGATGGTACCGCATGCGTCACGACCATCCCGCAAAGAACAGGGCGCCGGCCACGTGCAACACCGTCAGCACGAGAAACGTCAGGGTCAGGGGTGCATGGACGGCTTGCCAGATGCGAAAGGCCTCCTCCTGTGAGGCGAGGCCGTGCAATTGCGCGTCGATCTCGTCCTCCGACAATCCCTGTTGGTGCAGCGCATGACGGCGGTCGTTCAGCGCCCGCAGGCTGAGCGCATGGACGGCCTGCCCCACGACCCCACTCAATACCACGATCACCATGGAGACCATCGCCAGCACCGGCACCAGCGCATGGTAGTGGGCGCCGGAATGGAGGAAGATGAGCAACGGACCGACCAGCCCGGCGGCCATATGGACGCGAAACCATCCTCGCGGCCAATGGCGCGCGAGACTGGCGCGCTTGCGAAACGGGTACAGGAACACCAGCAGCGTCACGCCCAACCCCAGCCAACCGACCCCATGGCCGTCGCTCGTGTGACCGAAGGGCGTCGCCTCACCGACGCTCAGCAAGGCCTCGAACAACCAGGCCGTCGCCACCGCCGCGGCGACCACCGCCCCGATGACCACCAGCCGATTCCCCACCAGCCCCATACAGCCCCTTGTGTCGACTCGCCTGTTGCCTTGAGCTGATCCTCACTTCCGATACTTCTCGACATACTTGCTGCCGCCGGCGTGACAACGCAGACAATCCGCAAAGCGTCCCGGCCCATGGATCCCCTTGGCCTTGGCCCTGAGTTCCTGCACGAGCGCATTGTCCAACACCTGCGCAGTCACTGTTCCCTGCTTGTCGGCACGGTGGCAATCGGCGCAGGCCTTGGCGCCCGTCGCCCGGAAGATCAGGTCGCTGTGCGGATTACTGACCATCCCGCCGCCGTCCGCCGCCGGCCTGGCCCCGTCGAGCCCCCATCCCCAGTCGGCCATTCCCAGCCAGCCAACCACCGAGAGCGCGCTGAGCAGCCCCAGCGTGGTGACCGTCCGCCCGCCGTTCATGATCAATCGCTCCCGCAACAGACGCGATAGCGTTCCTCCGGCAGGTCCTTCATCGCCTGGTAGATGTCGGTGCGCTCCGCCTCGCTGATCACTTGGTCGATGGAGGGGTAGAGGATGCGCTCCTCTTTCATGTTGTGCGACTTCAGCAGTTCGATCAGTCGTTGTTCTTCCCGATCACTCTCGGGGGACTGCTCCTGCACCTTGCGATGAATGGCCTCCAGGCACTCGCCGATCAATCGGTGTTCCGTCCGCATGACCGCCGTCGGCCCGCCTTCCGCCATGCCGGCGTTCTCCTCCCACTTGGGAAAGAGAATGTCCTCTTCCCACACGATGTGGCGTTGCAGGCCGAATTTGAATTCGACGAACGCTTCCTTGGCCTTGGCGAAGTCCTTGCGCTTCTGCTCCTGAAACGTAAGAAATAGTCGATCGAGCCGATCGTGGTCTTGTTCGAAGGTGGCGGTAATCGTTGCGTCAGCCATGCCCTACTCCTTGGTTATGAACTTCCGAGTCGATATTCCAGATGACAGGCCACACAGGCCTTCAATACGTTGTTGAACGGGGGCAGGATCTGTTTGAGATCCCGCGTCTCCATGGCATCGGCCATTTTTTCGGCCGCTTCATGGTGAGCCATCGCCAGGTCGTGGTAGGCGGGAGGAAAATCGGCCGGCTGCTGTCGGGCCATCGCCTGCCGGTGCATAAAAAAGCCCAAGTGTGCTTCGGTCAGCCCCTGCGCCAGCTTGTAATCCTCTTCCGCAAGCGCCGCCACGATCGCTTGGATGGTTTCCAAATGCTGCGACATGACGGCCCGATGTTCCTGGCGCGCCTCGGCGCTCAATGGAATCACCGTCCGCACATCCGGGAGATGCACCGGCGTGACGCCGGAGCCGGAGGCCGAATGACGCTCGGCGCAAGCAGCCGTCAGGACAAGTGCCGCGGCCAGCATGACGACGGAGCCGATGCGGAACGGGATCCGTCCCATCATGTGTGCTCCTTCGCGACACGCTCCCAGTAGACATCGACGCGGGCCTGGATGTGCTGGATCGCCGCCTCTTGCCGTACCGGCTCAAAGAGGTGCCGAAACCGGCCCTGCAGCGTCAAGTACGCTTCCACCGGTTTGCGCTTGGGCACATACGTATGGGTGACCGTGCCGTTGAGCGCTTCTTTCAAGGGCCAGATGCCGGTCTCCACCGCCAGCTTGGCGACTTCCGGCGTGGCCCCCGGATCGTAGAGCCAGCCGGTGGGGCAGGCGGAGAGGGCCAGGAACATCTTAGGCCCAGTCACCTTCGCCGCACGCGCGAACTTCTCCTCCAAGTCGAGCGGATACCGCGGAGATACGGTCGCCAGGTAGGGCGGATTGTGCGCGCGCCAGATTTCGAAGAGGTCCTTTTTCTCCTGGCTGGCTGCGGCTTGGTGCTGCACGCTGCAGGGCGACGTGGGTGTGCGCGCCCCGAACGGTGTCGCGGCGGAGAGCTGCATGCCGGTGTTGCCGTAGGCCTCGTTGTCGTAGCAGACATAATAAAAATCCAGCCCGCGATGCATGGCGCCCGAAGTCGAGGAGAGCGCCATGTCATAGGTAGAGCCGTCGCCTCCCAGCACCACGACCTTCAGATTCTCACTCTTGGGCAAGCGCCCCTTGGCGATCAAGACATCCAGCGCATCGCGGACGCCTTGCGCGCCGGCCGGCGCCGATCCCATCGTCGTGTACAGCCAAGAGCCCTTGAACGGCGTGTAGGGATAGGCAGCCAACAACGTGAAGCAGCCGGCGGCGTTCACATAGACCACGTCGTCACCCAACACCTTGGCGGCCAGCCGTAAGGCCTCCAACCCCCCGCAACCGGCGCAGAGTCCAGTGCCGGGGAACACGTGCTCCTCCCGAGGAATCTGTTTGATCTTCTTGAACGTCTCCCGTTGCCACACCATGGTGACTCAGCCTTCCTGCGCTCCGGCGGCCAGCTCCTGCAGCGTCCGAATCTCGCGATGTTCCGCTTCGGTATAGAGCAACACCGGCCCGATGCCCTTCCCATCAGAGCCTGCTTGGGCGGTCTGCTCGAAGATCGCGCGGAACGTCCCTTCGGATAGGTTCTGCCCGCCCAGCCCGCCGATGAAGGAACAGAGCGCCCGCGGTCGCGAGGCCTCGTGGTAGAGACAGGCCGCAATCTCCTGAAAGAGGATGCCGCCTTGCCCCGGCGCCAGATTCTGATCCAGCACCGCCACGGCGCGCCGCCCTCGCAATGCCGCGCGAATCGCATCAGCCGGCCAGGGTCGAATGACCCTCAAGCGCAACAGCCCGACGCGCCGCCCCTCGCGCCTTGCCGCATCGACCGCCGCCTTGCCCTTGCTGGCAAAGGCGTTGCTCATGACGAGCACGTCTTCCGCGTCGTACAGCCGATATCCTTCGAGGAGGTCGTACCGCCGTCCGAACAGTTCCTCGAACGAAGCTGCCGCCTCTTGATGGACCGCCAACGCGTTGATCGCCGCCAAGTGCATCTGATGACGGAAGTAGGCATAGGGCGTTCCGCCGACGACCGCCACCCCCAACGCATGCGGCGCGGAGGCCTTGAATCCGAGGTGGGCCGGACGGAAGGGCGGCAGGAACTTACGAACCAACTCCGGATCGGGCAGTTTTACCGGCTCGCGGGTGAAGGAGAGGTAGAACCCATCCAGGTTCACGATCACCGGCAACATGACGCGCGCATCCTCTGCGATCCGATAGGCCATCACGATCGAATCCACGACCTCCTGACAGGTTTCGGCATGGATCTGGAGAAAGCCGGAATCTCGCGCGGCCAACACATCGTTGTGGTCCGGCTCCAGCGTAATGGGAGCGGCCAGCGCCCGCGAGACATTCACCAAGACCAGCGGCGCGCGCCAGCCGGAAATCGAGTAGAGCACTTCGAAGGCATACAAGAGGCCTTGACTGGAGGTCGCCGTGAACACCCGCGCCCCCGTCGCCTCGGCGGCACCGGCCGCCGTCATCATGGAATGTTCCGAGTCCAGCGTCACGAAGCGGGCCGCCAGCTCGCCGCTCGCGCACCATTTCGCCAGCGCCTCCACGATCTCCGTCTGCGGCGTGATGGGAAAGGCCGGGATATAATCCACCTCGGCCAGGCGCGCACCCCACGCGGCAGCCAGGTTGCCGGTCATCATTTCGCCGCCCATGCGACTCCCCCCGCCTGCTCCCGCTCCGCGACCAACGCGTGGGTGGGACACTCGTGCACGCAAATCTGACAGCCCTTGCAATGGGCGTAATCGATCACCGGCTTGTCATCCTGGTCCATCGCGATCACGCCGTCCGGGCAAAAGGCGAAACAGAGCCAGCAGCCGTTACACTTGTCCGCCTGCAGGATCGGGCGAAACGTCCGCCATCCGCTGGTTTCGCGCAGCACGGAATTGGCTGCGGCGCTGATTCTTGCGCTGCCTCTCGTAGGCGGCTCATAGGTCGGCAGATAGAACGCCGCGCTGCCGGGCCCCTGCTGCGGTCGCATGCCTTTCGCCGGCACCTCGAGGCGGTCGTAACAGTAGCGGGCCGCCGACTGATTGCGCTCGATCGCCGTCGCGTTCAATCCGAGGTCACCCAACTCTCGCGCGATGGCCTCCTGCACCGATTCCTGGGGGAGAAGAACCAATCGAGCCGCCACGGCTCCCAGCAAGGCGCTGATGGCCTCACGTTGTCCCAATCGTTGCAAGGCCAGGTCCGTGAGGTCCAACGTCGTCACCTTTCCGGGGATCGCCGTACGGGCGACCACTTCTTCCGGCGGAAACGGCGAGTTCACGAACACCAGGGTTTCCGCTGCCACGCCATCCGCCACATGCGCCGTAGGATCCTCGATCAACGAGGCGTCCGCCACACAAAGGACATCAGGATGGGCGATCACCCCCCGCTCGCGAATCGGCTCTCGCGCAATCCTCGTGAAGGCCGCCACCGGCGCGCCCCGACGTTCCGCTCCGTAAATGGGAGAGTCCTGCGCGATGAGGCCGCTGAGGAAGGCCGCCGTCCCCAGGATGCGGCTGGCCGTCTTGGCGCCTTGGCCTCCGCGCCCGTGAAACCGTACCGCCTCCATGTCAGGCGCGCTCCGCCCGCTCCTTCTTGAAAGCCTCTTTCCCCGCCGCGAAGGCCGCTGAAATTGTCGTCTCGGTATCCTTCAAGAATCGTTTGGCCTCGTCGATGGTGTGGGTCAGCTCCCCTCGAATCTCCCGCGCCTTTTCCAAGACTTCTTCCTCCGTGCGTCGCGCGTAGCCCTTGATCGTTTTTCGAGTCTCTTCCCCGGAGGCCGGCGCATAGAGCATCGCCGCCACCGCCCCCAACATCACTCCACTCAAAAAGGCCACGGTCACCCCTGCTCCGGAACAGCCCTCGTGTTGATCGGCCATGATGCACTCTCCTTCCTTCTCTATGAGATTTCGGCCTAGGCCAATGTCCTGCGTTCCGCTCGCTTGATCAAAGCAGAGGACATGCCAGGGGCGCAAGCCTCCATCCCGGCGAAGTCGCTGGTTTGATGGGCGGTTTCCCAATGTGCGAGGGTGGCTCTCCTGCGCTCTGCGGACGACTGGGGCATTCCAGAACCGGGATAGGCAGTTCCCTGCCCCAAAAGGCTACAGGCGGCCCATTCTTCTTCGCGGGCCGTGATGGCGGCTGAACGTCTGTTCGTATCGGATGAGGCTCCAAATTTCCTCGTCCGTTAGAATCCCCCCGAAGGGAGCCATGGCGGTGCCGGGAGAGCCGTTCTGAATGATGTAATACAGCTCTCCGTCCGATCGATGGCGCCAGAAACCGTGATGTTGGAAGTTACGCGGCGGCGGCGTGAGCCCTTTGGCGCCTGGTCCGTCACCGCCGCCGTTCACGCCGTGACAATTCACGCAGGTCCCCTTGCCGTGATAGAGCGCCTTGCCCTTTTCCACAATCTCCGGCGTGTTCGGCAGGGGATTCTGCAGTGACCGCAGCGATTCCAATTTGTCGGGCGGCACGCGGGGCTGCATGTCATGCCTGGCCGCTTCCACGCCGGAGCCGGTGGCGAGCAGAGCCATCGACAACAGTGCCCAGAGGCGAACGGGACGGACCCAGTCAAGGGCGGCTGTCGTCTTCATCAAAAATCCAGCTCCACCATTTTGCGATGGAAGCGTGTGATGACGTTGGGGTCCGGCGTCAGCCGGATGGCGGCTTCCTCCTTGCCCTTGTAAGGAAGGAGATTCAATACGTACCGCAAACTCTCCAACCGGGCCGCCTGTTTGTCGTTCGCCTTCACGATGATCCAGGGGCTGAAGGTGGTGTGCGTCTTGCTGAACATCTCCTCTTTATAGCGCGTGTAAGAATCCCACAATTCCTGCGCCTTCTCGTCGACGGGACTCAACTTCCACTGCTTGAGCGGGTTCTGCCGGCGCGCTTCAAACCGCTTTGCCTGCTCGTCTTTGGAAATCGAGAACCAGAATTTGATGATCATCACGCCGTCTTCGTAGAGCATGTGCTCGAATTCCGTCACCTGCTGCAAAAAGCGTTGGTGATCCTTCTTGCTGCAGAAGCCCATCACCGGCTCCACGACGGCGCGGTTGTACCAACTGCGATCGAAGAAGACGATTTCCCCCTTGTTCGGCAATTGGCGGATGTACCGCTGGAAGTACCACTGTCCCTTCTCTTCGTCGGTGGGCTTCGGCAATGCCACGACCCGCATGGCACGCGGATTCAAATGCTCGGTGAACCGGCGAATGGTGCCGCCCTTGCCCGCGGCATCGCGTCCTTCGACCAGAATCGCCACCCGCTGTCCGCCGGCTTGCACCCATCGTTGCAAGCGCACGAGTTCAACTTGGAGCCCGCGCAGCTCCTCTTCGTACAGGAGGGTTTTTTTGACCTCCTCGATGTCCATCTCGTTGGATTTGAGCAGTTGCAGAAGTCCCCGCTTCGTCGTGACTCGTCGCAGGTCCGCCTCGGTCAGCCCATTCGCGGTGCGATCCGGACGTGAGCGGCGATACCCATCACCTTCCTGAGGAACGGCTACGGGAATAGCCTCCAGGTCTTCCGGGGCGACCTGGCCGTTTCCCTGCGCGATCTCCATCGGCCTACCCTCGGCGGGGTGCTCCTTACCCGCTCGTATCTTGTCGGTCCTTCGATTCTCGCTTGCCATCCGAAGCCCCTTCCCGCCGGTTCGCCCGGCCCGCTCAAAAGGCGACGCTTCGATCGCGTTCCGCCACTGCCTTGATGTAATCCGGCATGCCCTTGATCGTGGCGCCCGCCACTAAATCACCTTGCCCGATCTGTCGCGCCACCGCGCAGGCACCGCAGACCCAGATCGGAATCCCGGCCGCCTGCACCGCTGCCAGCAAGTCCTTCAGCGGCGTGAGGTTCACCCCCACGACATGGTCCGCCGACCCCTTGCGGGCCGACGTGACCGCCTCGTTCCATAACCACAAGACGACATCATGCCCCTGCTCCTTGGCCGTCTTGGCCGCCATGAAGGGCAGGGTCGCCATCGTCGGATCATCCGTGCCACGACTTCCGGAGACAATAAACGTCGCCATCATCGCTCCTTTATGCCTGCCAGTTTCGTCCCTCTTCCGCCGCCCAAGCTGGGCCCTCACGAAAGAGAGGCGACCACACGTGGTTACTTCGCCAAACTCCGGATATAGGCAATCAACTGCCAGACCTGATCATCAGGCAACCCGGCAAACGACATCATGCCCGTGCCCGGCGAGCCGTTCTTGATGATCCAGAGCAATTGTCCGTCCGGAATGTCTTTCATCATGGAACCGCAGGTGAAGTTTCTGGGCGGCGGGATCAACGCCGCACCCATGAACCCCTGTCCGTTGCCCTGCTCGCCGTGACACATCGCGCAGGCCACCGGTTGAGCGGTCTGCAGAAAGAGCGTCTTGCCTGCCTTGATCGTGGCATCCGTGGCAGGGAGCGGATTGGTCTTCGCCAGGAAGTCCGCCGGCGCCTTGGCGGTCTTTCTCGGCTGCGGACAGACTCCCGATGGTCCGCCGCCCACCGCCGCCTGGGCCATTTCAGCTCCGCCCTTGAAGGTGGCCCGCAGATAGGCCATCACGTCCGCCACCCCCTGCTGCCCGATGGTCAAGCCCCAATAGGGCATATTCGGCGATTTGCCCATCGCCGCGCCGCCATGGTTGATCACATTGTAGAGATAGTCGGTCGGCACCTTGTCGAACGGAATGTTGGCATGGATGGCCGGTTTCGGCTCCAGCCCTGAAGCAGCCGGCCCGTCGCCCTTGCCCGTCATACCGTGACATTGCGCACAGTATTCCTTATACAGGACCTTGCCGCGATCCACGCTGGCCATCCCGAACTCCGGAGCGTTCCAGGGTTCGTAATACTTGAAGTCCTTGACCCCCTGCACCATGAGGTAGCCGATGACGGCCCGCAGTTGTGGCTCCGTGGCATCGGCCAGGAACTCCCCATTGTGGACCGTAAAGTCTTGGGGGTTTTGCCCGAAGCGGAAGAGCCAATCCTTGTCATACCGTTGCCCTGCCGTCACCAGCGAAGCACTCTGGGGGCCGCCGATGACCTTGCCGTTCTCCTCGACCTGATGGCAGCCCAGGCACGCGTGGGCCTTATAGGCCATGCCGCCGAAGGTCGCATCGAACTTGCTCACCTTGGCCAAATCGAAAGCTCCGACCGTGACCCGCGGATCTTTGTTATGTTGCTGGAAGTAGTCCGCGATTGCTTCGGCCTCCGCATCCATCACGACCGGATGCCGCATCGGCCCTTCGCCCAAATCCCATCGATACCCCTTTTCGTAGAGTGGCGCCTCTTTCCCGGTCAGCCATCGGATGAGCCATGCTCGTTGATACTTGCTCCCTGCCCAGATGAGGTCCGGCGCCTTGAGATTAAATCGCGAATCAGGCTTGCCCTCCAGCCGGTGGCACCCGGCGCAGTTGTTCTGGATCAGCTCCTTCGCGCGATGTTGGTCGCTCCCGAACAACAGCCGCGGAAACGACGCCAACCCCACCACAAGCACCAGCGCACAGCCGATCATCGCCGTCCGACGTCGAACCATGATTCACCCCTTGTTAGAGCCCGCTCTGCGAACGTTACCTGGTCGAAAGCCAGGCGTGGATATCCGCGATGTCTTGATGACTGAGCACCGCCCCCCAAGCCGGCATCGGTCCCCGGCCATGGAGTACCGTTTCCCAAAACGCCCCCTCATTCTTCAAGATTCTGTTGCGCGCCAGTTTGGGCCCGGCGCCGCCCATGGCGCCCTCACCATGGCAAGCCTGGCAGTTCCGCGCAAAGACTTCGGCGCCCCTTCCCGGTACCCCGACAAGCGGACCATCACTCGCCTGGCTCAGTGCTTCCGCCGGTGCCGTCAGTGCCAATTCTTCCTCGATAGACGGCACGTGGTCCGGCGCGCCGGGGTGGTACCGGGCCGTCACGAACTGGAGGACCGCCGCCGCTTCCTCCTTGGACAGGTCCGCGCCCCAATGCCTCATCTTCTCAACCGTGACCTGCCATCGATCCGGCGGCAACCGCTGCTGCACGATCAGATCCGTCGTGTGGCAGACGGCACAACGGGCATGAATCAACGTCGCGGCCCGGCGAGCCTGCGCCGGTTCGACCGTCGGTCTGTCCTCTTCCTGGGCATCCGTCGCCATCACCACTCCCAGGATACCCAACAGAACGATGGAGAATGCCGACAAAGCCCGCCCCGCGAGGCCGCAGCGAACGAACGCCCGAGGCGTACGGTTCGCGCAGGTGGAGGAATTGTGCAGCATGCTCATGCCGCCACCGTCACGGACAGGCGGTCCCACCCGTTCCACAGAAAGCCGCCCGGATTCCAGGGGCTTCTCTCCGGCTGTTGAATCCCCTGCGCATCCGTGGCTCGGCAGAGAATGGCCGTCGGTCCGACCTGGCGCGCGTTCCACAGGTATTGCCATTGCCGCCAGGCATAGGGTTGTTCTTCACCCACTAAACGAGCCGGCTCCCAGGTCTTCCCGTCGTCGCAGGAGACCTCCACCTTCGCTACGGGCGATTCACCGGCCCAGGCCACCCCTTGGATCGTCACCGGCCCCACCTTCAGCGTATCCCCTTCGCCGGGCGCGGCGATGAGCGACTTCACCGGCATCTGCTCCACCGGCACCATCGCACTCCCAGGAAGCCCCGATGTGGGATGCACAGCCGTCTCCGGAATGCGATAGGCCTGTTGCATGTAATACCCAGGCGTTTCATCCGCACGCAGGGTGATTTCGGTCAGCCATTTCATGCAGGACTCGGCCATCCACCCGGGGGTGATGACGCGCAATGGCGCACCATGCAGCAGAGGCAAGGGCCGGCCGTTCATTTCATAGGCCAACAGGGTGTCGGGATGGAGGGCCTTGTGAATGGGGATACTGCGTGTGAACAGGGGCACGGAGGGAAGGGCTGGTCGATCCGCGCCTTGAAGCTGAACATGGAGGCTCTGCGGCTTGACGCCGGCGCGCTGCAGCACGTCGCGCAACCGCACGCCGGTCCATTCCGCATTTCCCACTGCGCCCCGCTCCCATTGCACGCCGGGAACCTTGGGGCGATGGTGCGCGCGGCCGTTGCCGCTGCATTGCAACACGGCAGTGATAGTGGCCGGTTCAAACTGTTTGAGTTCCGGCAGGCTCAGGGTCAACTCGTCCTTCACAAGACCCTTCACGGTCAGACGCCAACTCTCGGGTTGGATCGCTTCCGCACTAGGCGGCCCGAAGTGGCTACGCACGAAAAATCGCTCATTGGGCGTCAACCGGGACATGAATTCCCGCGCCGGCGTTTCTGCGTCGAACGGCCGGGAGACTCGAACGGTAAGCGGGCCGCTCGCCTGCCCGGTCGCCGCGCCTTGGCTGTCGGCGAACGCTCGTTCGATACCGCCGGCAACCAGACTCGTCCCGATGCCTTGCAGCACCCTTTCAAACAACACTCGTCGCGTCACTGTCACGGGTGTCCCTTCGTCAGGATGGAGTGGTCGGCTGGGCATGGGGATTCAACTCGATCGCCACCTGAACCGGCACCACGATCGACTGGTGCACCGTACAGGCATGGGCGACTCTCAACAAGCGCTCCTTCAATTCTGGCGTGATGCGATGAGGAAGCCGAATCGAAAGATGGATGCTCCCGACTCGATGGGGTCCCTCCGCCATCGTCCACTCTGCCTCCACCTTCAGGCCTTCACGAGAGATATCGTGTCGCGCGCAGAAGTTGCCCACGAAATAGCCGACGCAGCTGGCCACCGAACCGACGAACAGCTCCACAGGACTCATGCCCGCGTCGGCGCCCCCGTCTTCGACCGGTTGATCCGTGACGATCCTATGCCGGGCGCTCACAATGTCGTAGCGTGTGCCGCCCTGATAGGCCACGCTGAGTTTCATGTCTTCTCCTCCACCCACCCCCACTCAATAGGGCACATCGGCCGGCTTGCCGCCCTGCGGCCAATCAGTGGTCTTGCCGGGGAAATCCGGTCGAGGCTGTCCATTGATGTAGGCGGCGACGTCGTAGGCCTCATTGTCCGAGAGCGCCCAGCCTCGCGTGCGAGGCATATTAGCCTGAATGAAGGAGGCGGCGACGGACAACCGAGCCATCTCGGCTCCGCGATTGTAGGAGCGGTCGCCCCACAGAGGCGGCGCGGCGTGAGTGCCCCGTCCATCGGCACCGTGACAGAACGCACAACGGGTCGTGAAGACCTTCGCCCCGTTCCCGACATCCGGCGGCCTCGTCGACTTGATGGGGGGAATGCCTCGCCAGGCCATTCGGCTTCCCTCCGGCACATCCTTTGAAAGCCAGTCGATGTAGGCGACGACGGCGCGCAGCTTATGGCTGTCCTGCGGAATCGGTTTACCGTTCAGCCCGCGCTCGACACATTCGTTGATGCGATCGGCCAAGGTGAGGACCCGCCCGGCCCGCCGGCTCATCTCCGGATAGACCCGCGACAGCCCGACGAAGGGCGCGGAGTTAGGATCGAGACCGCCGTCCAAGTGACAATTGGCGCAGGTCAGCGCATTACCGACGTAGGGCGCGGCATAGTCTTGGGTGTGAACGACGATCTCATAGCCGAGCCTGATCTGCTCGCCCCGCTGTCCGCCGGGGATAGACTCGGGCGACGGGTGGCTGAACAGGGCATCCAAGGGAGGTTGCTTGTCGTCGCGGAGTTCCATTCGGCTCGCCTCGTGCGGCTCCTGCGAACCAGCGCAACCGCCACCCCACGCTACAGTCACGAGAAAAAAGGCCAGAAAGATTCGCATGGACCAAAGCTTACGCAAGGTGTGTGCCATCATCCTGTTGCATCTGTGGGCAAACCCTGGCTGTTTTTACGTATCAGACCAAAATCTTTTCATGCGCTGGCGACAAAGGCAACAGCCACCTCGGACAGACTGCCGCACCGCGCTACAGTCTGGGTGCAAGGTAGATCTGCCCGTATGGGCCAATTTTCTGGAAAAGGATTCAGGTTCCTAACTGTGGGCCCGCACCCAGCGCACGATGTCCGGCAGACCCACGGCGCCCGCCTGCCGAGCCACCTCCCGTCCACCACGGAAGAGGATGAGGGTTGGAATGCTCACGATGCCGAACCGCGCCGCCAAGGCCGGTTGTTCCTCCGTATTCACCCTGGCGAGCCGCGCACGGGGCTCCAGCGCCTTCGCCGCCTGTTCGAAGGCCGGCGCCATCACGTGACAGGGGCCGCACCACGAAGCCCAGAAATCCACTACCAGCGGGATGGCGGAGCGGGTCATATGGAGATCGAACTCCGCTTCCGTGAGCCCGATGGGATGGCCGGCGAAGAGGGCCTTATGACAACTCCCGCAACGGGGCCCCTCGCTGAGGCGTGCAGCCGGAACGCGATTGATGCCGTCGCAGTGGGGACAGATGATATGTAGCTTGTCGGGCATGGAAGAACCGGCGCCCTACCGTTTCAACGAGCGGATGTAGGCCAGGATGTGGGCCAATTGCTGCTCATCGTACATGGCATAGCCGGTCATGGCCGTGCCCGCCCTCCCTTCCACGATGACCTTCCGCAACTCGGCATCGGCTTTCGATTGGGTCTTGCCGCTGGTCAGATCCGCCGGAGGCGGCGTGAGATAGGCGCCCATCTCACTCTTTCCGTCCCCCGCAGTGTTATGGCAATGCTGGCAACTCTCCAGGTACAACTTCTTGCCCATATCCGAGCTACCTACTACCGACGCAGCCCACACAGAAGACCCAAACGTAAGCAATGCGACGGCTACAATCCCGGCCCCCCATTTCATCTGCATCGACATCCTCCATCGAACACTGTTCTGATTCCATCGGCGACCTGTGCCTCCCGCTAGGTCGCCCGCTTCAAACTCAGCATGTAACTGGTGAGGTCGTTCAGCTGTTGGTCGGTAAGCGGGAATTTCGGCATGAACGATCCCGGCGCCACGGACTGCGGATCGCGGAAATGTTTGAGGTGCCACGCGCGTTCGGGCCTCGTGTCGCCCACGGTCGAGAGGTCCGGCGCCACGGCCCCCCCCTCGCCGTGAATGCGGTGACAGCCGGCACAACCGAACTGGGCATACACGGCCTTGCCGCGCGCCACGGCCGGATCGGCCCTGGGGACGGCATAGAGGTTCTTGATCGAGATTCCCAACAGCCCGAACACAACCAGCAGGAACAGCAGCCCGCTGCCCAGCGCCACCGGCCGTCGGATCGGATTCCGGACCGGATTGCGGTCGATGAAGGGCCACAAGAACAGGATCAGGATCACGCAAAGCGGGAGAATCCAGGTGGCGAGGGGTTCGAGTGGTCCATGCACGTACTTGAGCAGTTCATAGTAGAAGAGAAAATACCATTCAGGCACGGGCACGAAACTCGTGTCCGACGGGTCGGCCTTATCCGTCAGCGGCAAGGGAATGCCGTATGCCAGGCCCGCGACGAGCGCAAAGACGACGGCGATCACGACGGCGTCCATGTAGACCTGCCGCGGCGCGAAGGTTTCGCTGCTCAACGACGCACGGTCGTCGCTCCAGGGACCGGCCGGCCCCACGCGCCGTAGGATGAAGAGGTGCAGTGCGATTCCCGCAACAATCACCGCGGGCAAAAACAGCACGTGGATGGCGAAAAAGCGCGACAACGTGAGGGCGCCGAGCGTCTCTCCTCCCCGCAGGACCCGCGACAGCAGATCCCCCACCAGCGGCACCGTGCCGACCATATTGATGCCGACCTGCGTCGCCCAGTAGGCGGTTTGATCCCACGGCAGGAGATACCCGGTGAAGGCGAAGGTCATCACCACGAGGAACAGCGCCACCCCCGCCATCCACATGACTTCACGCGGGGGCTTATAGGCGCCGTAGAGGAACGTCTGCAACATGTGCAGGCCGATCGCCACCACCATGGCTGAAGCGCCCCAATGGTGGAGCCCCCGCACGAACCAACCGAACGCCACCTCGGTCTCGATGAAGCGGACGCTGTCGTACGCATGGTCCGGCGTCGGAGCGTAGTAGACCGCGAGGAACATCCCGGTGGCGGCCTGCAGGACGAAGAGGAAAAGAGTGATGGAGCCGAACACGTAGATCCAGCTCGCTCCGCCCGGAATGGGCTCGTCGAGCAACGTGCGCTGGACCGGCTTGAGGTTCAGGCGACTGTCAAGCCAGTTGTAGAGGCGGGAGGCCATGCGGTGCCTTCACAACTCGACGCTGGTCGGCAGGCCGGACTTGAATTCTTTGTACATCACCAAGAGCCGCCCTCCCTCGATCTTCGACGGCAGGACATCCAACGGCCGCGGAGCCGGACCGCCGGTCACCCGACCGTTGACGTCGAATGAACTACCGTGACAGGGACAGAGAAATTTTTGCGCGCCGTCGTCCCACCGATACCCGCAGCCCAGGTGCGTACAGATCGGGGAAAAGACCTGGACCTCGTTCTCGGAACGCCGGACGGCCCACACTGCCTTTTGCGCCTTGGTTTCCATCCAGCCGTCGCGCAGGGTCGTGACATGGTCCAACTGCGTGGGGCGGCCGAGCGGCAACTCCGCCACCCCGCCGACATCCACCCAGTCGCGTTTACGCCTGCTCAAGGCGGGCGAAATCAGCGAGCCCAGCAAGGGGACCGCCAACCCCATCCCCACGAAGCCCGCGGCGGCCAACGTCACCCAATGGAAAAAAGTCCTCCGGGTCCCAACGGGTGTCGAGAACCCTCCGCTCGGCAGTTCGGATTCCGTCACAACGCTCCTCTCGCGCCGTTATGGCGTGGCGTTCTCGATGTCCAACCCAAGCCCGACCCATGCCCGCAGCAGATCATGCCGCGTGACTGAATAGGTCACCCCCCCGTTCCGCCTCACAGGAAGGTTCAACAGCCGCTTCTCCTCCATCATCTTCACTGCCTCATCAATGGAAGTATCCTCTGCCACCGCAATCCGATCCTTCGCCATGATCTGTTCGGCCGTCATCTGACTGAGTTCCTTATTGGCTTGGAGGGCCTTAAGCACATCGAATTCACTGATGAATCCAATAAATTCTCCCTTCGCATCCACGACCGGAGCCCCGGACGTATGGCTCGACAATAACTCCACCGCAATGGCCAATCCGTTCTGGCCTGCACGAAACACCAACTGGTTAGTCCCCACGATCTGGCCCACGGTCTTGAACCCACCAGCCGGCACCCCCGGCGCTTGCATGGTCGACATGTTCGCTCCTTCCCTTTCCGGCCGCTCGCTGCAGCCTTGATGATGGACACCTCCCCTAGCGTTTCCGGCCCCCGCCGGTCGCGCAGGTGTTGATTCCGAACAACGTCCAAGCCGGGCAGAACCCGATCACTCCGGTCACCAACGCGATCGTCCCCACCGCCAGCGTGATGCCCATCCCCACCGGCGGAAGCCCGGCAAAGGCCCCGATTCCAATCAACAGCACCCCCAACACGATCCGAATCGGCCGCTCGATTCCTCCCACATTGCATGTCATGGTAGCCCCTCCTCTTTCTGATCGACTCCCTATCTCTTTCGAGTACCGAACGAAAAAAAGGATTCGCGCGCCACACACATTACTTGGTGACGAAGCGGTACATGTCATGACAGGTGGTGCAGCGGGCCGTCATGCTCGAGAGCCGCGCGAGCAACTGCGGCGACGACTCGCCCTGGACGACGGCATCGGCCAGGTTGTCCATGTCTTTATGAATGGACATTCCCATCTGTTTGAAGGCCAACGGCAATTTCAGCATGACGGCGGGACTCACGTCTGCCGACATCTGCATGCCCGCCGCCCTGGCCGCCCCTTCCGCCGGCTTGAGGTTTTGGTCCGGGCTGCTCAGCGCCGTGATCACGCCATGGACCGCTTTGAGCAACTGTCGCATCTCTTCCAAGATCAGGTCGCGTTCGGCAGGGGCCAACACGATCTCCGTCCGTCGATCCAATCCCGGCCTGGTCTGCCCTTGAACGAAGAGGACCACGACCGCCACCATTGTGATGCCCCACAACACCAACGCCCCCACGCCGAGTTTTCGCCAGGTCATCGACCACACCCCATCACACGATGGTCGGTTCGAGCGTCACACGGGTCTTCATGGAATTGGAGATCAGACAGTTCGCCTCGGCCTTCTCGATCAGGTCCTTGGCCTTGACGGAATCCGCCCCCGGCGCAAGGGTGATCGTCGGACGCAGGACGATGGTCGTGACCTGAAACTTACCATCCACCAACTCCAGCCGCCCCTCGGCCTCGCTCTCGAACGCTGTGAACGCCAACCCCGCCCGTTCCGCGACGGCGAGGAAAGTCGTCATCAAACACATGTTGGCCGATGCCACGTACAGGTCCTCCGGTGACCAGATGCCTTCGTGCCCCTTGAATTCCGGCGGCGTGGCGACCTGAATGTCGGGCTTGCCCTCACAGGTGATCGTGCCCTTCTTCTGCTCCGTCCACTTCACTTTCGTCCGATAGGTGTAGACCTTACTGCGAACCTCCATGCGTCCTCCCTTATCGCCGCGATTCGGCGCAGCCCCGCGCCTGAGTCGACGAATGACTATAAGTCGTACCGACCGGTCGCCTCCGGCTGGTACAGCACCTCGCGAATACGCACCGTTTTGAGACCGACCGGCACCGGCCAATCCACCGTGTCGCCGGCTCGACAGCCCAACAGGGCTGTTCCGATCGGCGCCAAGACCGAGACCTTGCCCTCCGCCATATTGGACTCGGCAGGAAACACCAGCGTATAGGTCTGCTCCTGTCCGCTCTCCATGTCCGTGATGCAAACCCGCGAGTTCATCGTCACGATATCGTGAGGAATCTCCTGCGGGGTTACGACGTGGGCGCGATCGAGTTCCTGCTGCAATTGCTCCAACAACTCACGATCCCGACTCTTGGCATGGATACGCGCCGCCACCAAACCCTGGAGCCGAGTCAGGTCGTACTCGGTAATGTAGATGTCACGCACGGTCATGGTTCCACTCCTCTGACGTCTTCCAAACCAAGTTCCTGCGGCACCACCCGCCGGTGGCCCGGCTCGAATTTCGGCGCCTTGACCGTCAGCACCGGGCAATGCGCCCGTCGCAAGACCGCCTCCGCCACGCTGCCGAATGGGCGCTCTGGGCTCGCACGCCGTCCATGGGTTCCCATCACGATGAGATCCGCATGGTGCCGCAAGACACCGGCCAGGATCGCCTCGGAGGGGATGCCTCCGGAAATCTCGACCTCGGCTGGTAACCCATACGAGGTGATCACCTCCTTCAGTTCCACGAGGTGTTGATTCCAATGGTCTCGCTTGCGCGCCTCCTGTTCGATCACGCCAAGGCCACAATCCAGGTCGTAACAGACCGGCTCCAGGACATGCATCAAGGTCACTTTCGCGCCGAGCCCGTTGGCAATCTGGATGGCGTATTCCACGGCATCCAGCGAGGGAGCGGAAAAGTCCAACGGTGCAAGAATGTTTCGAATCGGGACATGGGGCGTGGTGTCGATCGGCCTATCCACTCCCGCCCGCAGCCCCGGCACGGCCAACACCGGACAGGGGCTTTCTTTCACGACCCGCTCGGCGGTCGCGCCGATGAGCCCATACAGCCGGTTGGTCCGACCCTGGACACCCAACACGACGAGGTCGACTTCGCGCTCCCTGGCGGCAAGGCCGATTTGGACCAGCGGATTCCCCAGGACCTGACGCACCAGCACCTGCAAACCGCTTCGCGCCATGAAGTCACGCACCTGCTCCAGGCGACGCCCGGCCTCGCCCCTGGCTCGCTCCACGGCCAGGATACTGTCGGTCTCACCGCTCGACGCCGGCGGTGCCTCGATCACATGGAGCACGTCGATAGTCGCATCCCAGGCCGTAGCCAGATACATCGCATACTCTTGCGCGCGCAACGCATCATCGGAAAAGTCTGTGGCGAACAGGATCCGCTTCAACAGTGGCGTACTCATGGTTGCTCCTGTGGAACGGGTGAGCGACTCGCTCCTGCACGAAACCGCTCCGGAATCGCCGCAGCGAGCCGGTCGATCAAGGAGCCAAGCGCTTAGGTGATGGTGACACGAGAGACGGCGATGAACGCCTGACGTTACCTTGCCCTTCAGGCAAGACAGGTGCCAGGTCTTCAGCTTCCTTAATGTGAGTGGAAGTCCGCCCCGGATGTTGATTTTCTACCAGGCAGCCCGAGTTGCAGGGAAAAGGGCTGTTGCCATTTGCGGCAATAGCCCTCCTCCGGGTGAGGCAATACACCCCGCTGCACCTAGACCACCTGCGCCTCGTCTGTTTCATTCTGCGCCATAACGGCGCCGAGCAGTGAGGCCGCTTGCTGTTCGGCCACGGCCGTTCGAAGATGGGCCACGAGAGGCGTGGCCTGATGACCGAGCCGTTCGATGGTGTTCAGGACGCGCTCAGGGCTTCCCCAATCGCTCCACCAGATATTCTTCATCTCCAGCACCGCCGTTTCGCCCGGCACATGCGCCAGGAGATCGCGTGAAAAGTTCGCCGTCGGCATACGTTCATAGATTGCGCGCAACACGTCCGCCTCCTTCGGCGTATCGATCACCTCGGCCAGGCACTCGAAGAGGGCCATCATCTTCGGCAGCACCCGCAGGCCCAGCTTCCAAAACGTGTCGACCTTTCCCGCCATCATGAACGTATTCCACAAGGCGCCGGACGCATAGGCCAACTGCGCCAACGCCGGCTCCGGCTTCTCCAAAAATGTCTTGACCGCCAGGACGGAGCGAGCGCCGAAACCGATCAGCTCTCGATCGGGCTTGATCCATCCGTATTCCGTTTCCGGTCCGTTCGGGCGGGCGGCAAGCAGAACCACCTTCGCAGTCAACTCCTCTGCCGCCCGAACCGCATAGAGCACTTCGCCCAGAAACCGTTCCTCCGGATACACAAAATGATCGGACGGAGCAATCAGTACCGTCCCCTCCGGATCGCGCGCCCGGATGTAGGTCAAGGGCAGAAAAATCCCCGCCGCCGTATCGACGTTGCGCGGCTGCACCAACACCATCCCGGGATCCCGTTCACCGATCTGTCCCCAGGCCTCCCGATGTCCTCGGCCGACCACCACGACCGTCCGCGCCGGACTAGCAACCTGCATCGTGCGGTCGAGGGTATGCTGGAACAACGACCGCGTTCCGATAAATCGGCAGTATTGTTTGGGCACGCTCCGGCCCAGCCACCGCTTGATGACCGGTTGCATCCGTATGCCCTCTCCTCCTGCCAACACGATCGACCACCGCCGTCCTCCCGGCTCCAATCCCTCACGCATCGTGACCTCCTTCCAACGCACGAACCCGTCGCGGCCCTAGGGCCGTTCGCGATCGCCGTCACCACCGCTCTCCCGCTCAGGCCTCAGGGGAATGCCGATCAAGGCGGACTGCTTCCGATCGAGAAGCGACACCCAACGCACGACACCCCACACACAGAGGGTGATGCCCCCCAGAGCCAACAGCGTCACCATGACCGACTACTCGGACAGATCCAGCAACGAGATGCCCCAGAACACTATGACCCCCATGGCGGCAATGACCAGCAGCAACAGCAACGTGGCCGGCGCCATGGCGACGTACCCCTTCATCACATCCACTCCTCCCTCTCCGATCATGAAGCCATGTGGTCGATGCGTTCGTCGGCACACAGTAGCCGGACAAGATGAACCAGCGATGAATCGCGCATGAAAAAGCGCTTCATGTTGAGAGGCCTACGCGGCGGACAGGGTCAACGTAAACACCGACCCCTTGCCCACTTCGCTCTCCACGGCGATCGTGCCGTGGTGGGCTTCCACGATTTCCTTCACGATGGGGAGGCCGAGGCCATGCCCGCCGGAATCCCTGGCGCGGGCCGGGTCGGTGCGATAAAAGGGCTCGAACAGATAGGCGAGGTGTTCCCGGGCGATGCCCTGCCCGGTATCGTGAACGGCCACATGGACCTCGTCGCGAACGCCGCTCAGGCGCACCGTGACGGTGCCGCCGGGATCGGTGTACCGCAAGGCATTGTCCAGCAGATTGATGAACACCTGCTTCAGGCGCTCCGCGTCGCCCAGCACCGGCCTGACCGGCTGCTCATCCAACACCAAGGTCAGGTTTCGGTCCTCGGCGACGGGCGTCAAGTCATCGATCAGCTCACGCAACAGCGGCTGCAGCGCCAGAGGCGCCAACTCCACCGGCGGGCGATCGCCGGCAAAGCGCGCGAGCGTGAGCAGGGAGCGGGTGAGCACGATGAGTCGCTGCACTTGGTCGAGATTCGACACCAACACGTCGCGATAGTCCTCCGCCGACCGCGAGCGCTGCAAGGCCACCTCCAGGTTGCCCTGCATGACGGTCAACGGCGTCTTCATCTCATGCGCGGCGTAGTCCGTGAACCGCCGCTGGCTTTCGGAAGCGCGCTGCAGGCGGTCGAGCATCGCGTTGAAGGCCTGGGCCAGCCGCTCGAACTCCTCGAACGGCGCATTCAAATTCACGCGCGAGCGGAGGGCCGATTCGGAAATGCTCTCCGCGGTGCGGCTCAAGGTTTCGACCGGATCGAGCACCTTGCGGGCCAACCAGCCGCTCCCGAACCAGGACGCGGCCAATACCGCCACGGACCCGAGCATGAGCAGGCCCATGAGGCTGCGATGGGTCCGCCGGAAAAAGACCAGGGACTCTTCGGCCTGCAACAGATACCGCACCTCGTCCTGATGCATGATGGGCACGAAGATCTGTCGAACCGGCGCGCCGGATGCGGTTTCGATCGTTTCGTAGACCACTTCGCCGCGTCGGCCCCGTTCGAGCACGGCGGCGTCCACGGAGGGGCGGGGCAGAACGGCGCTACCCTTCCACACGACGGTCCCGTCGAGCGCCAGGATGTGAACCGAGTGGGAGACCTCCCGCAACTCCTTCATGCGCTCGTCGGCCACCTGCGCACCGCGCGGCACGACGATCTCGTGGTCCGAGCGCTTCATCAAGTCGGGCCGCTGCTCGATCAGCTCGGCCAGCGTGTCGGCGAACCCGAACAACCGGCCGTCTACGTACTGCTGCAGCAGGCTGTGAAAGCCCGTGTAGACCACCACGTTGAAGCCGCCCAGCAGCGCCGCGATCAAGGCCACCGTGTAGAGCCGGAATTGGGTGCGGAAACTGCTCACTCACCGGTCTCCAGCTTATAGCCCACGCCGCGCACGGTGGCGATCAAGGGCGAGGAGAAATCCCGATCGATCTTGACCCGCAGCGACCGAATGTACACGTCCACCACATTGGTCATCGGATCGTAGTTCAACCCCCACACCCGCTCCAGAATCGCCGTCCTGGTCAGCACGATGTCGCGGTTGCGCAGCAGATATTCCAGCAGGGCGAATTCTTTGCTCGTCAGCGTGATCTCCTTGCCGGCGCGCCACACCCGCCGTGAGGCCGGATCCATTTCGAGATCCTTCGCCCTCAAGCGATTGCCGACGTGCGGGCCGCCTCGCCGGAGGAGCGCCCGGATGCGCGCGACCAATTCCGTGAACGCGAACGGCTTGGTCAAATAGTCGTCGGCCCCGGCATCCAACCCCGCCACCTTGTCGTCGACCGTGTCGCGCGCGGTCAGGAGCAGAATGGGCGTCCGGCTGCCCCGCTCACGGAGACGCCGGCACAACGTCAGCCCATCCAGCTTGGGCAGCATCACATCCACGATCAGGAGATCGTAGCTTTCATCCAGGGCGAGCATCAGCCCGGTCTCCCCGTCGGCGGCGATTTCCACCGCATGCTGCTCTTCCTCTAATCCCTTGCGGAGGAATTGCGCCAAATCGGTGTCGTCTTCGATAGCCAGAATACGCATGGTATGCCTCGCATGAATGGGCCCTGAAGGCCCGATCATATCAGGGACAAGCCGACCGTTTCCGCTCCATGAAGGCTTCTTCACCGAGCCTTCATCCCCGCTTCATTTGTGTGTGTTATCAAGAAGGCGAGGACACAGTCCCCAGCGGCAGAAAGGAGATGCTCTATGATGCTCATGCCGTTTCTCCATCCGGCCCTGTTGGTACTCACGGTGCTGTTGCTCGTCACCGTCTTCGCGATTCTGCGATGGACCGCCGACGATTTGTTCTGATGACGAAGCGCGAGACCGTTGCTTATTCGAAGGTCACCATGATCGATCGCACCACCTGGGTCAGGCCCCAGAGAAGAAAAAGCCCGTACACGGTCCCGAAGAACCAGGGGAAACTCACGGCCCGGTGGGCCCACCATTGCCGGTGTTGCCGAAAGGCCCAGGAGGGCTCGAAGACGCGCGGCTCATTGGTGTCGTCCACGATCGTTTCGCGATGTTCGCGTAACCGATAGAGCATGCTCACCGGCTTCCGTTCCTGCCAGCCCGGCAAGCTCTCGATGCCCCGCAGTTGCCATTCCCACAACGCGTTCTGGCTCGAGAATCGGCCCAGCACGATGGCCATCTGCGCGCTCATGAGGATGCCGATGCTGCTGAGGAGCACGATGACGACGGTAAAGGGAATGGCTAGGGACTCGCGCGAGACGAGCAAGCCGATGACGGCGACGAAGATGGAATTGGCCGTGAGGTAGTCCGACAACATCGTGTGGTAGTCGCGGACACCCGAGGTCCAGAGCGTGAGCAGGTGGGCGTACTCGGACCGCAGCCGGTCGCACTCCTGTTCAGGGTTCATGGGGCTAGGCTCCATTGGCGGAGAGTCCCGTCAACCGGTACGCATTGCGGAGATACTGGCCCACCATGCGTTGCGTATTGAAGAACGCCCCGTTGATCGCAATCGTGTGTTTCATCACCTCGATGAACCCCTCGCGATCGCGGTAGAAGAGCGGCAACACGCGCCGCTCCAGGCTGTCATACAGCGCCGCGGCATGGACGGCGTCCAGATCCGCCCCCTGAACCGCGGCCGCCTCGCCCTTCGCTCCGATCGCCCAGCCCGTCACGCCCTCGATGTGCCCCTCGACCCACCACCCGTCCAAGACGCTCAGACTGGGCACGCCGTTCATGGCCGCCTTCATGCCGCTGGTGCCGGACGCCTCCATCGGCGGCAGCGGCGTATTCAGCCACACGTCCACGCCCGCGCACAACAGACGGGCCACACCCATGTCGTAGTTCGGCAGATAGGCCACCGGCACCTGTCCCCGCACCTCGTGGATGCGCCGGATCAGCTCCTTGCCGGCCTGATCCTGGGGGTGCGCCTTCCCCGCAAACACGAACTGGATCGGACCGACCTCCTTCGCCAGCCGCCGCAACCGATCGAGGTCGTGAAACACCAACGTCCCGCGCTTGTAGGCCGTGGCGCGGCGCGCAAAGCCGATGGTCAAGAAGTCGCGATCGAACCCGGCGTTGGTTTCCCGATTGACGACATCCACGAGGGCCAACTTCGCCTCGCGGTGGGCGGCCCAAATCTCCGCCCCCGGAATGCTGATGGCATACCGAAGGGACAGCTGGTCGTACCGCCATTCCGGCAAGTGGCGATCATAGAGATTCTGAAAGGAGGGCGCGGCCCAGGTGACGGCGTGCACGCCGTTGGTGATGGAATGGATCGGATAACCGGGATACAACGAATGGGAGACTTCACCATGCCGCATCGCCACTCCATTCACGTAACGCGATCCCCGTAGCGCCAGCAGGGTCATATTCAAGGCGCCTTGATGCTGGCAGGCCTGGACGAGGTCGCACCGGCGGCTCCCCAACACACGATGGGCCAGTTCCGCAGAAAATTGGTCGTGTCCCGCCGGCACCGGTGTGTGGGTCGTGAAGATGCATTGCTCCCGCACCTTCTCGATCATATCCGGCGGCACCTCGCCGTTGTGGGGCCGTGACGCGAGCGCATCCTCCAGCAGGGCCGGCACCAGCAGCGCCGCATGGCCTTCGTTGAGGTGATACCGGAAGATCGTGCCGTACCCCAACGCCCGCAGCATCGCGAAGCCGCCGAATCCCAGCACCAATTCCTGGCACAGCCGGTAATAGGCGTCCCCGCCGTAGAGTGAGTCCGTGATGGAGCGATCGAAGGGACTGTTCTCCGGCAGATCGGTGTCGAGCAGATAGACCGGCAACGCATAGCCCGACATGCCCTTGACCAAGTAGCGCCACGCCCGGATCTGCACCCTTCGCCCCTCGATCTCGACCGACACCCGTTGATCCAGTGGGTCGACGAAATCGTGCACCGCCCAGGCCACCGGCTCCTCCGATTGCCACCCCGTCCGATCGAGACGCTGATAGAAGTAGCCGCGCCGATGCAGCAGCGTGACCCCGACCATGGGCACCTCCAGATCCGCCGCGGACCGTAACGTGTCCCCCGCCAGCACCCCGAGCCCTCCGGCATAGGTCGGCATCAGGGGATTGAGCCCGATCTCCATCGAGAAGTACGCCACTTGCGCCGTCGACTGCGGGACCCGTCCGTCCACATTCACCTCGTCACGTAAAGCGGCCTCGCACCCATTCGCCGAGATAATGCGTGATCGCCACGACACAGAATCCGATCAGTAGATGTTCGCCGATGACTTTCCACGGGGAAATCCGTTGCGCCCGCGCCAAGCCGTAACTCAACACCGCCAGCAGCGAGAGTCCCCAGCCCAGGCAGACGAGGACGGCCAAGTCCAGCGGCAAGAGGAAGACCGGCACGACGAAGGTGCTCGCAATCACAAATTTGGCCGCGAAGGCCGCCAACGTCGATTCCCAGATTTCGACCACGCTCCCGTGGTTCTTGGATTCTTCCGCGATGTGAATCCCCAGCGCATCCGACATGGCATCCGCCACCGCGATGGTCAAGATGCCGCCCAGCACCACGGCCTTCGAGTGCGTACCCGCATGCAGCCCCACCATCAGCCCCAAGGTCGTGATGACGCCGGACGTCAGGCCGAAACTGAGGCCGGTTTTCAGCGAGGTGCGCATTCCGCCGCTCCGTTCTTTCCGCCGCCGACACAGGCCGTCATCCATTGTGCCGTCGCGCGCAACATCGTCTCGACCGCCCGATTGGCCGCCAGGACTCCGCCGTAGGCATCCTCACTCGGGGCCGATTCCACAGCCTCGAAACTCCTCGTCTCCACCACCCGCTGCTCTTTCAGGTCAACCAGCTGCGCCCGCCAACGGACGCGCATCCGGCTCGGTCGTTCGAGAAACTCCTGCTGCAACAGCAGGCCGGACAGATCCAGCCGATAGTCTCCGCGCACCGTGGTCGGCATGGCCACCACCGCGCGCCAGAGTCCCGTCGTTTCCAATGAACGGACCAGGAGGGGCTGCAGCATGCGGGCCGGCGCATCGGCCCATTGATTCGTGGCGTAATACCGTACTTCCGACGGCCGCTGCACGTAGGCCATGCGCGCCTGATCGAATCCCGCTTCCGTCTGGGGAAGGTCTACGAGCAGGACACCATGATCGACGGGCTGAGCCGCCCGCTCATGGAGATTCCAGGCCGCTTCGTCGGCCATCAGCACATAGGTACGGACAGGGCCGTCCGTGGAAGGGCTCAAGGCACAGGCCGTCAAGACAAGACCCAGGAACAAGACGCCCGCGCCGCGCAGGACCGAATGGTTCACCACCGACGCTCCCCTCATTCTCCCGGCCCCTTCGAGGTCGACGGACGGCCGAGGACCAGGACGTTCGGTTGCCGCTCGACCTGCTGTGCCACCCTGGTCAAGGTTGCGGTGAGTTGCCGCAATTCACCGATCAGCAAGCCGGTATCCGCCAAGGTCTGGCGGGAGAATCGCTCGAGATCGGGCTTGCTGGCTCCAACCACCTCCCCGACGGATCGGCTCGTCTTGGCCAGTTCCTCCGCCATGACCTGGAGGGCAGCCGTGCTTTTATTGAGACGCTCCAGCAACATCGGCAACTGCTTGCCCATCTGCTCGGCCAGGCGCGCAGCCTGTTCAGCCGCCGCCGCCGCGCTTTGCAGGCCGCGATCGACCTCGTGGCCGTGCGCCGCCAGCAACCGCGTCACTTCGGACAGGTCCTTCAGCATCTGCCGCAACGCCCGCCGGTTTTCCTCGTCCAACGCGGAGGAGGCATTCTGAGCCAACCCATTCAAATTCGCGACCAGGCTCGCCAGGCCCTGCTCCGACAACAGTTGCGAGAGCGCGCCGTCCAGCCGTCCGGCCAGCGAGGGTGCACTGGCGATGATCGGATAGGGTAGGCCCGGCGCGGCGGCGAGCGAAGGGGCTTCGCGGCTCCCACCGGTGAGATTCAGCGTCACCAGCCCCGTCAACCCCTGTGTCACCAGCAACGCCTGCGTATCGGTCTTGATGGGCGTGCCCCGCACGATGTCGAGCGTCACCCGCACCTCTTCCGAGTTGTCCGGGTTGAGCACGACCTCCTTGACCCGCCCGACATCCACGCCGCGATACTTCACGGTGGAGTCCACGCTCAGCCCCGCAACCGACTCACGCGTATAGACGTAGTAGCGGTCATACGCGCCGCGATAGTCCGTCTTGCCCAGCCACAGAATGACCCCCAGCACCGTCGCGCCCAACAGCACGACGAAGGCGCCCACGACCACATAGTTGACCTTCGGCTCCATCGGCCCCTCTCAGCCCTCGTGCAAGACCGACCCGGCGTAGTTCGCCCGAGCAGCCCGTCCACGCGGCCCATGGAAATAGTCGCGCACGACGGCATCCTCGGAATGCGTCAGCTCCTCCATCGTGCCGATGCCAAGAATCTTGCCGTTGCCCAACACCGCCACCCGATCGGCCACTCGCCACAAGGAATCCAAATCATGCGTCACCATCACCACCGTGAATCCGAGCAGCCGCTTCAGATGGAGCAAGAGTTCGTCGAATCCATCAGCGATCATCGGATCGAGGCCCGCCGTCGGCTCGTCGAGAAACAACAACTCGGGATCCATCACGATGGCCCGCGCGAGGGCCGCGCGCCGCTTCATACCGCCGCTGAGTTCGCTGGGGAACTTCCGTTTGCTCTCCTGCGGAAGCCCCACGAGGGCAACTTTCAACGCCACGATGTCCCGAATGGCCGCGGCGTTGAGCCGCGTATGTTCGCGCAGGGGCACGGCGACATTGTCCTCCAGCGTCATGGAACTGAAGAGGGCGCCGCCTTGAAACATCACCCCGAACCGACGATGAATCGCGCGCCCGTCGGAGGCTTCCAATTCGCGGCTGTCCCGGCCGAACAGGCGGATCGTCCCGGAGCTGGGACGCAGCAGCCCGATGATTTCCCGCAGCAGCGTCGACTTACCGCAGCCGTTCCCCCCGGCGATGGCAAACACCTCGCCGCGCACGACCATGAGGTTCACATCGTCGTGCACGACGGCCTGCCCGAATCTGGTCGACACATGGCTCACCTCGATCACGGGCGAGTCCACGGCCTGCGACGGCGCGGCTGCCGGCGATGCCTCCGTCATGGAGGCTCCATCACTCACTCCGTCTCGGAAGGTCACAAGTTCCACCAGTTCAACAGAATGCTGCAGATGGCATCGAAAATGATGACGAGGAAAATGCTCTGCACGACGCTGATCGTCGTATGCCGCCCGACATCGTCCACGCCGCCGCGAATCTGAAACCCTTGATAACAGCCCACCAACGCAATGATCAGGGCGAAGAACGGCGCCTTGGCGATCCCGATCAGGAAATGCCGCAGGGCCACGGCCTCCTCAAAGCGGGACAGAAAGGCCGTGAAGCTCACGCTCAGCTGGTTGGCCGCAATCAGCATCCCGCCGAACACCCCCAGGATGTCGGCATAGACGGTCAACAACGGCAACGTCACGATCAGGGCCACGACCCGCGGCACGACCAGCAGCTCGATCGGCGACAGGCCGAGCGTCTTCAGCGCATCCAACTCCTCTGTCACCTTCATGGTCCCGATCTGCGCCGCATAGGCCGAGCCCGACCGCCCGGCGATCAGAATGGCCGCGATCAGCGGGGCGATTTCGCGCAACAGCGAAATACCCACCAGGTCCACGATGAAAATATTGGTGCCGAACTTCCGCAACTGTTCCGCGCCTTGATAGGCGATCACCACACCGATCAAGAACGTGAGCAGACCGGTGATGGGCAGCGCGTTCACGCCGTCGAGCCGCAGGCGGTGGAGACCGGTTCGCCACCGCAACCTGGCCGGTCTCCTGACGAGGCGCCCCAATGCGACGGCGCTCTCCCCGAGAAAGGCGAGTCCCTGAAGGCCCCTCTCGCGCAGACGGTGGACCGCCGCGTCGAGCCGCTCGGCACCGTTGAGTCTCGGCGACACGTCCGTGACGACAGCGCTCCAGTTGGATGTGACCAGGCTCAGAAGCTGTTCGTAATCAGACCGCAACCCCTCGATCGTCGCGTCGCACCCCTGCCGCCTGGCATCGGTCACCGCGCGATACAACACGACCGCGCCGCCTGTATCGAAGGCCTCGATCCCGCTCGTGTCGAACCGGAGGGCGCCGCCGTGCGGCCAGATCGTCGCGGCGAGCACCCGCTCCACCCGGCCCAGGCTACGCAAGGTCCAGGCTCCCTCACAACGCACCGTCCCCTGTTCCAGGATCACCCCGGCCTGTTGCGCCCGCTCCTCCATGCTCACACCTGCCCCTGCTCCCGCAGGGCCATGACGAGTTCCCGCTTCGTCATCAGCAGGGCCCCCAATCCGAGAAACAGCGCCAGCAATGTCACGACCTTGCCGACGACTGGAATCATCGAGAGCAGCGAATACAACACCAGGCCGAGCACGAAAGGGCCAGCCGGCGAAGACATCTCGGAGCGGCGGCGGATCAGGAACTGGCCCAGCCAGGTGATGGCATAGACCCGCGCGAGATAGACCGTCGCGCCATACAGGGCCAACAACACCATTCCCACGGGCAGCGCGAACAGGGTAATGAGAAAGCTCAGCGCGAGGAGTGGAATCCCCACGAAGGCTACCGCTCCCCAGCCAAGCGAGGCGCCGGGACGGGCGCGGATCGTCGCCGTCACGCGATCGGTGAACAACGGATAGACGCGGATGAGCAGGAGCCCGAGCATCAGCGTGGCCAGGAAGTTGACGAACTCCGCCGCGATCCGCGCTCCGATGAGGCCGTGACGAGCCCGCTCGATGCTCCAACCTTCGGGAGGCCGGCGATGCACCACCGGCCCACGCACCGTCGCTCCTTCGTCGATAGAGGGAGGGTCCTCGCCCCAATAACGGAGCCGTCCGCCCACGGACGCCTTCGACGTGAGCCGCACGGACTCGGCCGCCACAGCCAGGTCCCGCGCCACCTCGTTCGCGACGGTGAGATGCCAGGCGCCGATCCGCGCATCATGGCCGACGCGTCCCGCCAGCTGCACGTTGCCGCCGCCCGCCAGCAGGTTCTCCTGCACCTGTGCGCGCTCGGTGACCTGCAGGTCGAGGCTCCCGACCGTGGCGTTCCGGCCGATGCTGCCGCTGATGGTGACCTGCCCCCCGGCAATCCGGGCGTCTTGAGCCACGGTGCCGGACAACACGACCTTGCCGCCCATCACGATCAGGTCGCCGTTGACCGTGCCATCCACCAACACGTCGCCGCCCGCGGCATAGACATCGCCGTTCACGAGGCCGGAAATCTCGACGTGCGGCCCTACGGCAAAGTAATCGCCCTGCACGACCTGACCGGCTGGGAGCACGGCTCGCTCCTGCAACGGCATGCGGCGTGACGGCTCATCGGCGTAGGCGGTGGCGGCGACGGCACAGAAGAAGAGTGCAACCGCGAGGATGGTGTGCATGACGGCCCTCCTATGGCGACACCGCAGGGAGGCCTTCGTGGAGTCGGCGACTCCCTCGATCCGATTCAAGCCCCGCTGCGCACCGACAGGAGCCACAAATGTTTGCGGCTCGGTTGGCGAAATTCACGAATCCGCTCCGTCGCGAAATCCGTTCGTTTCTCCAGGGTGACGGCATGTTGCTCTTCGGTCACGACCCTGATGGTGCCGTGCCGGCGCGCAGCCTCGGCCACCGCGTCGGGCGTGGGGAGTTCCGGCACCACATTATCTCGCTTGAGATAATAGACCGCGTCTTCGTTTTTCGGCCAGCCGGGAATGTAGTGGAACAGCGCCGGTTGGCCCTCGCGGGCGAGCAGTTTAATTTCCTCGGTGATTTTCCTTGGCGAGAAGGCCTGGTCGATCGCCGGGAAGACGATGTTCACGACCGTCACCATGAACCCGACCGCCAGGCCCCCGACCATATAGTGCGCCAGGTGCAGACGGGAGCGAATGGCCGCATAGAGCAGCACGCCGGACATGGCGGCGATGACCGCGATAAAGAGCGGCGGCACGAAATCCGGCGGCACGAGCCACCGTTTCTTGAGCAAGAGCGGCCCGATCACGATACCGACGGCAAAGAGGAGGGCCAGTATTCCCAACAACAGCCGCAGCCAGATCGGCATGGGAGTCTGCCGTTCCGGCAGCGACAAGACATGCTGGTAATAGTAGCCGACCATCAACCCGAATCCCGGCACCATCGGCATGAGATAGGGCTCGCGTTTCATGGTGGCGAGGCTGAAGGCGATCAAGAGCCCGAAGACCCAGATCAACGACAGGACCTCGACCGACCGGTTCGGGAAGGGCCGTCGGGCCCAGAACAACAGCAGCGTGGAGGGCAGCAGGATCGACCAGGGGAAAAAGTCGGCCCAGATCATGCCCAGATACCAATAGAAGGGGTGCCCTTCCGGCGGCGGACCGGAGGCGGTGGGGTTCCAAATCACTTTGACCGCGGCGCCGAGATGAAAATGGTGTTGGTACCCTTGGCCCAGCATGCCGGCGTAGGCCGCCATGATCACCAGTGCTCCGGATAACCCGATCCAAAACACCTTGTCCTTGAACATCCGCCAATCCCGCTGGATGACCGCATAGGAGACCATGACCAGCATCGGCAAAAAGAACCCGTGCAGTTCCTTCAACATCACTCCGAGCGCCATGCTCAAGAAACTCAGCAGATACCACCAGGAACTGCGGCCCAGCAGTTGGACGTAGGCCCAGGCGAACAGCGCCAGCGTAATGAAAAAGGTCAGCGTCGAATCGAACAGCACCCGCCGGCCGTACCAGAGAAAGACGTGGCTGGTCGCCACGGTCAAGGCGGCCCAGAAGGCCGCTGTCGAGGACATGAGCCTGGAGGCCAGCACGTAGGTCAGGACAATGGTACCGACGGCGGCGATCGAACCGGGCAGGCGCAGGGCAAGTTCATGGTCGCCCCACAGGGTGGTCGACGCATTGAGCAGCCAGAAGAAGAAGGGCGGCTTGTTGAAGTACGGAATGCCCTGGTACGTGAGGTCGAAAAATTCCTGCCGCCGCCCCATTTCACCTGCAATGCCCGCGTAAAGGCCTTCGCTGCCTTCCAGCAACGAAAACGTGAGATTGGTGAAGAACGCCCAAATACTGACCACGGCCAGCACCACGACTTCGACAGACCGGCGAGTCGCAATATTCGACTGATGCCGTTCATCCAATTCCCCCTCGTTCATCACCCGATCAACCAACACCTCACCACTCCCTCTGCTGGAGGGCATGAGCCCTCTCTCCCGCTACCCACGCCCCGTCATGAGTCATTCGACGCGCCACACACCGCATAAGCCGATCCTGCCTACCAGCCCGCAGACGCCCATAGAAACAACCGCCCTCACGCAAATCCTGGTGCGTCAGTATAAATTTTCGACGGACTGTTTAGAAGACCTTCGTGATGCACCAAGCATCGCAACGGAACAACGTCTCGATCAGGAACGGCAGCATGGCAGATCTCAGAGCAAATGGCCACAGCGTCGATTTCTGAACGGCCCGGATGGACGCCTCGGTCTGGACTATGTTCCGAGCATCATCGTCCTGACCCAAGAGGCACGGCATGCTCGTCACGAATGGCGCATCCTGTCTCTCAAAGCAACTTCGTGGCTTCGGTCGGACGCGGAACCTTGACGACCAACACGCGGAACGGCTTGTCGCTCTGGTTGGACCACCTGTGCGGAATGCGGGCGGGGCTGGAAATGAGCATGTCCGGCCCGACTTCTTTCCTCTCGTCTCCGATCTCGACGATCCCTCTCCCTTCCAGGACGTAGAAGAAGACATCGACGGGCGTCACGTGCTTCTTGAGCGATTCACCCGGTTCTAACGTGATGTGAACTACTTGAGCATGCTCCGTGTCGTACAACCGACTCGCCTTGACCTGATGGGGATTCGTGATGAGGTCGGCCTCTCGCGCGTTGACACTTTCCATTGTCCTCCTCCTTTGACACTCCAATGTACGACGTTCATGAAGCGGCGCTCGACTGTCGCGTGGCCTACGCAGCCTTCCATTAAAACCGGAATCTGACCCCTCCGCCCAATCCGTAATTCGATGCGCCATTCGACAGTCCGACGAGGAACGAACCGGTCAGATGAACGGTGTCGTTGACAATGTAGTTCGTGAGGGCTAAGAGGTCACGGGCGTTGTTCACCGTATTGACCAATGCGCGATACTCTTCATAAAAGACACTCATGTGGAGATTGTCCGTGACGTCGTAGCCGATGCCGATGTCATACCACCACTGATTATTGAAATTCGTGCCCGGTGCATCGCCGATCAGGTTATAGCCTCCGTCAAGATAGGCGAGCCATCGGTCACCGAGGCTTTTGGTCAATTCCAACCCGGCCCCTTCATCGAACTCGCCCGTACCGAGCCCAAGATCGGCATCCGCAGTCGGTAATTTGACCCGCCCCGTCACCGCCACAAGCGGCATGATGGCGTTCTCCTCGATCAGGTAATAGCGGCCACGCAGAATCAGATCGCCAAGACCGCTGTCGGTCGTGGCGCTGGATAACGGGGTAGCACCGGGCCCTTTGCCTCTTCCTGCCCCGCCGGCGAGCGCCGCCGTTGGACTGACCGCGGCACTGTCTGTTCGCGTCGGTATGCCACCCACGAGTCGAACAGCTCCGGTCCCGGAGATGCTGACAAATGGAATCGTCAGGCTGATATCTCCGTCACGAAACACCCGCCGGATCGTCATGGGCGCATACAGAATGTTCGTCCTGGAATCCGCGCCGTATGAACCGCTCGAATAATTGACGGTCGTGCTGACTCGCCATTGAGGGGTTGGTTTGGGGGGCCCTTCGACCTCAGCCGTCGCCCGGTCAACCATCCCTGCGCCGAGCAGAAGGAAACCCATCCCCAAGAAGGCCGCTGTCAGGCTCACACAGATCGATAATCTCCCCACTCCGACTGTCCTGCATCGCAATCCGACCGCTCCCTCGCTGGCTGAATGCATTCCAGCACCTACTCATGGCGCGAGCCCCTTGGTCGGCTGGCGTCGCGCAATGCCACGTCACATATCCCTCCGCACTCAACGACCGCCGCGTTCGGTCCGCTCAGCCTTCTCATGCTGTGGTCTCTCCGGACGGTCCGTACGAGTCTGTTCCCGCGCCCGCTCACGAATTCGTTCCTGCTCCTTGAGTTGCTCTTTTTCTTTCACCTGATCTTTCGTCTGCAGCTTATCCTTATCCTGAAGTTGTTGCTGCGTTTTGAGCTGATCGCGATCGCGATCCTGCGCCGACGCCATGATCACATTTCCTGCCGGGAACGACAGCACAACCGCCACCGCGATGGAAAGCATTTTTCTGAGCTTCATTGGGCACCTCCTTGCGCACATCGCCATGAGCGACATTACTCACGGCAGAAGCGGGTGACACGCCCGCTCCGTTACGCTCCCCATCCGGCCATGACCGTCACATTCGATGTCCTGTCATGGTGCATCGAAGGACCTTCACCTTCTCCGCGCATACGTTCACGTTAAATATTATTGGTTGACTCCAAATCGATAGAGATCGTGACAAGTCGCACACCGCGCCGTCATGCTCGACAACCGCTGAAGAATCTGCTGCGGAGGTTCCTTCTGCACGATCGCATCAGCCAGGGCATCCATGTCCTTATGGATTGACATGCCCATCTGTTTGAACGGCAACGGCAACTTTGCCATGATGGCCGGTTCAGTATCTGCCGCCGCCTTCATGCCGGCGGCCCTTGCGGCTCCTTCCATCGCGTTAAGATCCGGTTGCGGTTCGCCGAGCCCTCTGACGACTCCATCCACCGCTTTGAAAAGTTGTCGCATTTCAGCCAGAATCTGGTCCCGCTCCGCCGGCGCCAGCCCGATCTCCTGCCGCCCATCCGTGCCCGGTTTCGTCCACCCAGCTACAAACATCCACCCGGCGATGGCCAGCGTGACGACCCAAAGCCCAACCATTACCCGGCACAGTGTGTGTCCCTTGCTGCCCATCAGTCACCTCCTGAAGCGTACAACTCTCCTTGCTTGCCCACACGACGTTAGACCATCAAGGAAACACGCGCTCTTTCCTGTAAGAGCGTGGTCTGCCCGGAAGGATTCACCGTTCGGTGGCCTGCCCGGCGTTTCACTATCAATCGGCAGGCTGGAACTGCGGGAGTGCCCTGGACAATGCTGAGTCATGGCAGAACGTGTCCAGACTTGTGAGGCGGTCTTAGGTAGACCCCAGGAAGATGAGTTCAAGCAAACGAAACCCGCCGGCCCCTTCTGTGAGCGGCCTAAAAAGCCAAATAGAATCCGAATCCGACGCTCTCGACCTTCTCGCTGAAGAACTGCCCATAGGGATAAAAGCCGCGATAATAGTTCACAAGGAATCGAAACCGGCGCTTTGCGCCCGGCCTGGACCATTCGACACCGCCGATAATATTGTGGTTGATGATCCAACGCAGCTCTTCGAAGGCCTTGAAGTCGGCCCCCAGGATCGGTGTGAGCCTGAGGTCAGGCATCGCGCGACCAAGGAGAGGCGAGGAAATCGTCGCCCCCCGCAGCTCCATTCCCCACTGCACTCGGTTCCGATCCAATTGCGCCGGCTCGCGATGAATCAAGTAACCTCCCCCTACATACATTCGGACCCATCGGTATTCATAGGAAACGATCCCCTCCATTTCCTCGAAACTAAGATTCACCCGATTGAATCCGGGATTCTCGAGAAGAAATTCATCTCCGACATGGCTGCTCTGATGATAGAGGCGGACCCGCGCGGACCATGCTCCCTGCCGCCAAGAAAGGGGAATTCCCACGATATAATCAGCGTTGATCAGGTCCGAAGACGGCGCGTCCAGATTGAATTGTGAAAAGACTCCTCCCAGCAGGCCCACCTGCCAACCGTTACAGCCGTGCCGCTTGGAGTAAAACCCAAAATTTTCGCCGAACCCCACCGACCCGACATTGACGGACTTCCCCACCCCTGTGACGGTACTCGTGGGCTCTCTGCGCTGAACGGACTGATAGGTGGCGAAGAACTGCGGCTGCTTCGGATCCGCCATCAACGGGCGGAACACGTCATCGCTTGGAAAGACCGAACTGCTCGCCCCACCCTCGTGCTGCTCGTAGCGACAGTCGTGCACGGCACCGGACGTCGTCTCCTGCATGTCTTCCGCCAGGACCTCGCCCATCAGCAAGCCGGTCAGACCGATCACCCCGAGTATCGTCATCCAGAACCGCGTCATATCGGCCTACCCGGTGGTCTTGTGGAAACGCCTCGTCGCCAGCCACAGCGTTGCGGTCCCCAGAAGCAACAGCGCCGCCATCTGCGGCCACAGGATCTCCACTCCCACGCCTTTGAGAAAGATCCCACGGATGATCACGAGAAAATAGCGCAGTGGGTTGAGGTAGGTTACCCACTGCACAACCTCCGGCATGTTGGCGATCGGGAACACAAAACCGGACAGCAGCATGGCGGGAAAGTAGTAGAAAAAGGCGCTCATCATCGCCTGCTGTTGCGTCCGGCTGATGGTCGAGATCAGCAGACCGATGCCCAGTGTGCTCATCAGATACAGGCTTGTCGCTCCGATGAGGAGCCACAGGCTGCCTCTGAAGGGCACGTCAAACCAATAGGCGGCCATCACGGTCACGAGCGCCACGTCGGCGAAGCCGATCAGCGCGAAGGGCAAGGTCTTGCCCAGAATGAACTCCGCTTGCTTGATCGGCGTCACCATGATCTGCTCGATCGTTCCGATTTCCTTTTCGCGGACCACCGCCATGCTCGACAACATCAGCGTGACCAGCGTGACGATCAGCACGATGACCCCGGGGACATAGAAGTTGCGACTTTCGAGGTTCTCGTTGAACCACGCGCGCGTCTCCACCGCCACGCGAGCGGGGGTGGCCGGCTCACCGGTGGCCCGGATGATGCGTGCCTGCATCACTGTCTCGCTGAATCGGCCGGCGATTTGCCCGGCGTAGTTCAGCACGATGCCTGCCGTGTTGGAGTCCGTCCCGTCCACGATGACCTGTACCGCCGCCGTCCGGCCGGCCCGGAGATCGTCTCCAAACCCTTTGTTCATCTGCAGCACCGCTTTGACCGTGCCATGATCCACGAGGTCCCGAGCTTGGTCTTCGCGATCGACGTACGCCGCCACGTCGAAATAGCCGGAGCCGGTGAACCGGGCGGTCAACTCACGGCTGGCGCGGCTGTTGTCCAGATCGAAGATCGCGGTCGGGATGCGGGTGACGTCCGTGGTGACGGCATAGCCGAACACGAGCGTCTGCACGAGGGGCATCACGAAAATGACGGTTCTCATCCGTGGATCGCGAAGGATCTGGACGAATTCCTTGGTCAGCATCTGCGCGATTCGTTCGAACATCGTCTGCTCACACCATCTTTTTCTCGAAGACCAGATTGGCGACCAAGAGCACTAGCAGGCCGAAGCCGGCCAGCAGCATCGCCTCAAAGACGAGGAGCTCCAGGCCGATCCCTTTCAGATAAATACCCTTCAACAGCGAGACGAAATACCGGGCCGGCACCACGTGGGTGATGGCCTGGACCACGTTCGGCATGTTGCTGATGTCGTACATGAATCCGGAGAGCAGGAAGGCCGGCAGGAACGTGACCACCATGGCCAGTTGACTGGCCAACAATTGCGTTTTGGTCACGATGCTGATCAACATGCCGAGCGAGAGTGCCCCGCCCAAGAAGACGGCCGCCATGCCGAACAGGAGTGCGACGCTGCCGCGCAGCGGCACTCGGAACAGAAACTCGCCCATCAGCACGGCCACAAGGACATCGAACAGGCCGATGCCGAAATACGGCAGCAGCTTTCCCAGAATCAATTCCGAGCCTTTCAGCGGCGTCGAGATGACCTGCTCCATCGTGCCGGTTTCCCACTCCCGCGCTACCGTGAGTGAGGTCAACATCGCGGCGATGACCATCATGATCACTGCGATCAACCCCGGAATGATGTAGTTCTTGGATTCCATGTCGGCGTTGAACCAGACGCGCGGGCGCAGGTCGAGCGGAACGGTCACGGTCCGGCCGCTCTTGCGCGCCGTCTGTTCGATCGCCAGATCCTGGTTGTAGGTCCGCGCCACGGTCTCCACATAGCCGAGCACGATCGTCGCCGTGTTCGAGTCGCTGCCGTCCATGATGGCCTGCACCCGTGTCAGCCGTCCCGCGTCGACGTCCGGACCGAAATCGGTCGGGATGATCAGCGCCACCAGCGCACTCCCCGCATCGATGGCCTGCTCGACGTCCGCATAGGTCTGCACGTACCGGCGCAGGCTGAAATAGGGCGAGCCGTCGAACTGGCTGATGAAGCGCCGGCTGGTTTCCGTACCGCTCTGATCCCATACCACGAGCGGCACCTCGTCCACGTCCAGCGTCAGCGCATAGCCGAACAGGATCAACAAGAGGATGGGGATGGCGATCCCCATGACGAGGCTGCGCCAGTCCCGGATGATATGGATGCTCTCTTTGCGGGCGACCGCCCAGATGCGCCGCCCATTCATCCCGTCACCTCGGCCTGAGGCCGCTCCTGCCGGTCCCGCGCCTCGATCAACGAGACGAACACGTCCTCCAGCGACGGCACGATCCGCTCCGCCCGCGATACTGCAAAGTTCCGCTCCGCCAGCCGGTCCGTGATCGCAGGGATGACGTCCCCCGCCCGGCGCTCGACGACGACATGCAATCCCTTGCCGAACAAGGCCGCTTCCTTGACTCCTCCGACGTCCCCGAGCGCAAACATCGCCTCCTGAGGTTGTTCGCACAACACTTCGATGATGTCGTCCTGCATGAACCGCGTCTTCAGCTCCTCCGGCGTCCCAGCCGCGATCAACTCGCCCCGATAGATCAATCCCAACCGGTCACAGTACTCGGCCTCTTCCATATAGTGGGTCGTCACGAAGACGGTCACGCCTCGTCCGGCCAACTCGTAAATGAGATCCCAGAAGCTCCGGCGGCTGATCGGGTCCACACCGGACGTCGGCTCATCGAGGAAGATGATCGGCGGCTCGTGCAGGATGGCACAGCCCAACGCGAGCCGTTGCTTCCAGCCTCCCGAGAGGACGGCGGTCCGCGAGTGTCGATGATCCGAGAGACCCGCCATCTCGATGACCCACCCTTTCCGCTCCGCCTTCTTCTCTTTTGGAATGCGGTAGATGCCGCTGTAAAAATCGATATTCTCCTCGACCGTCAGATCCTCGTAGAGCGAGAACTTCTGGCTCATGTAGCCGATGTGGGCCTTGATCCGCTCCGCCTCCCGCATGATGTCGAAGCCGGCGACGGTCCCGGTGCCCGCCGTCGGCGTGAGCAGTCCGCACAGCATGCGGATGGTCGTGGACTTGCCAGCTCCGTTCGGTCCGAGAAAGCCGAAGATCTCTCCGGCTGTGACGTCCAGGCTGATCCGGTTGACCGCGACGAATGAGCCGAACCGCTTTTCCAGATCGCGGACCACGACCGCAGAGGGCTCCTGATCAGAGGACATGGGTCGGCTCCTGCTGAGCGACAGCCTGCTCGCTCGTCAGCACCGAGATAAAGACATCTTCCAGGGAGGGCTCAATCTGTCGCACTCCGTGCAGCATGAATCCCTCACTTTGTAGGATGCCCGGCACCTCGTGCGCCGTCTGCGCCTTGTTCATCGTCACCACATGGATGCGATCGCCGAAGAGGCCGATCGATTCGGCTTTCATGCGCCGCTTGAGCAATGCCGCGGCCTCGCGCGCCCGGCTGACGCGGACCTCAAGGATCGTGCCCCGCATGAGGCTTTTGACTCGATCCGGGGTGTCGCAAGCCAGGAGACGGCCCTGATGCAACAGCGCCACCCGATGGCACCGTTCCGCTTCGTCCAGATAGGCGGTAGAGACGAAGATCGTGACGCCGTCTTTGAGAAGGGAATAGAGAATCCGCCAGAAGTCGCGCCGCGAGACCGGATCGACGCCGTTCGTCGGCTCGTCCAGGAACAAGACTTTCGGCGTATGGATCAACGCGCAGGCTAGCCCCAGCTTCTGCTTCATCCCCCCGGATAACCGCCCGGCCTGCCGCTTCTTGAAGGGAGTGAGATTACTGAACGAGAGCAATTCGTGGATCTTCTGCTCGCGCCCTTGCGTGGGAACCCCGTACAGATCCGCGTAGAAATGGATGTTTTCGTCCACCGTCAGATCCGGATAGAGCCCGAATCGCTGGCTCATATACCCGATGTCGTCTTTCACCGCCTCGGCTTCCCGGACCACATGCTTTCCCATGACCCAGGCGTCGCCGTCAGTCGGCTCCATCACGCCGGTCAAGAGCCGCATCGTGGTGGTTTTGCCGGCACCGTCCGGTCCGACGAGGCCGAAAATTTCTCCGGCTGCCACCGTGAAGTTCAAATCTTCGACCGCGCGAACCACGCCGAACGATCGCGTGAGATGGGCGAGCTTAATGGCTTCCACCAGATTCCTCCGCACGATCGTCGAGCCGAATTTGTGCATCAGCCGGCATCCCGGCCTTGAGCTCCATGTGAGGATTGTCGATGGTGATCTTGATGCGATAGACCAGCTTGACCCGCTCCTTCTCGGTCTGGACGCTCTTCGGCGTGAACTCGGCCTGGGAGGCGATGAAGGACACGCGGCCTTCGTAGGCCTTGTCCGGAAACGTGTCAGTCGTCACGGTGGCCGTTTGCCCCACCTTCACCCGGCCGAGGTCCGTTTCATCGACGTAGGCCCGCAGCCACACGTGCGCCAGATCGCCGACGGTCACGATCGGCGTGCCGGCAGCGACGAACTCACCCGGTTCGATGTTGTGGGAGAGTACGAGCCCGGTCAGCGGAGAGGTCAGCGTGGCATAACCCAGCCTAGTCTGGGCCAGCGCCAGTGCTTCTTTGGCCTGCTGCAGCTGTGCCCGCGACCGCTCGATCTTTTCAATGCGAGGACCTTTCCGGACCAGACGCAACTGCTCCTGCGCCTCACCGAGTGTGGCCTCGGTCACTGCCACCGCCGTCTTGGCCGCATCGTACTCCTGTTCCGAGACGTTGTCCTGCTCGTACAGCCGTTTCAGCCGCATGAGATCCGCCCTGGCCCGCGACACGTCCGCCTGCGCCTTCCTGACGACGGCCCCCGCTTGCGCAATCTCCTCCGGACGGGATCCCGTCTCCAGCTCGGCCAGCGCGGCTTCGGCAGCCCGGACCTCCGCCTTGCGCAATGCAACGTCCTGCCCCAGCTCGCCGGTATCCAATCGAGCAACGACCTGTCTCGCCTCGACCATCTCCCCTTCCGATGCCAGACGCTCGACCACGCGGCCCGGGATTTTGAAACTGACCTCGGCGTCGGTCATTTCGATATTGCCCGACACCCGTAACCTTTCGGATTCCGGTGCAGGCTTCGACTGCATGTAGAGGCTGGCGAGGGCGACGAGGAGGGCGCCGGCGGCAAGGATCATCCCCCTCCACGGACGGAGGTTTCCTCTTCGAGATGCTGCACCCTGAGCAGTGGGCCGAGGAGCCATCGGTTTATCGGAACTAGTCGCCGTACCTATGCCCATTTCCCCTCTTTCCTAGGAAGCTTCGGGAGTCAGAAGATCGTTTCGATCTCTCCCTTGGCACGCGCTAAATTGATGCGCGACGCGTTCAGGCGGAACAACGCTTCGATGAGATTGTCGCGAGCGCGCGCCACGGAAGTTTGCGCATTCGTCACTTCGATATTGGTGGCCAGCCCCGCCGCGAACCGATCGCGGGCGAACTGTAGCTCCTTGAGCGATAGATCCAAGCCCTTCTGCGCCACAGCGACTTGCTGCGTCGATGAGCCCAACGTAAGCAAGGCGTTTCGTACTTCAAGGGTCACCTGATCCGAGACGTCTTTCATTCGGATTGATTCCTGCCGCACCCGACTGCGGCTTTCCGATATGCGACTTTCCCGTTGGCCGCCGTCGAAGATGGGAATGGACAGCGTCATCCCGATCGTCCTCGTCGCCAGCCCCTCATCAGGCTTGAGCCCAATCCACCCATAGTCGCCGTTGAGCGCCAAGGAGGGGATCCGTTCGCTCGTGATCGAGCTCAGGCTCAGCGAGGCCAACTTTTCCCGCTGGGCCTGAGCTTTCAGCTCAGCACGATTTTCTCGGGCCACGGATAACGCGACATCGGCTGACTGTGATGTAACCTCGACGAACTTCAATGCATCGGTCAGGACTAGCCGCACATCGAATGAAATTCCCAACGCACGTATCAAGTTCAGGCGGGCACTCTCTTGCTCATTCTGCGCCATCAGGAGACGCTGCCGATTGTTCTCCAATTGCACTTCTTCCCTCGTCACGTCCAAGCCGGTAGCGACGCCGGCCGCTTTCCGGTCCTGTGCCAACTTGAGCAATTGCTCACTCAGGTCGATATCGGCTTGGCGAGCCTTCACGGCCTCACTCCCTCGCAGTGCTTCCAGGTATAAGAGTCCCACCGTCGCCATGACGTCGCGTTTCGCGACTTCCGCCTCGAGTTGAGCGACATCAATGCCGGTCCGTGCCGCTCGCCACCGTTGGATCAAGCTGATGCTGAAGAGGTTCTGCACCAAAGTTGCGCGCGCATCGTAGACTTCGAAGGGATCGGTGACGCTGCGGGTCAGCCCCAGCCCGCTCAGCCGATCCGCCGGCAGACCGAAGGCGGCGAGGTTGACCGTCTGGTTTCGGCCGTTCATATATCCCGCGACATTCGGCAACAGGGCACCACGACTGGTATCGGCGGCGGACTGTGCCGCTGCAATCCGTTCCTTCAGCAAACGGACGTTGACGTTATTGTCCACCGCCGCCTGAATCGCGTCGTGAAGGCTCAGACGCAACTCGGGAGGCACAGGAGACAGCTCGGCAGCCGCCGCCAGGCACGTCATCCAGAGGAATGCCACTATCGCGATGCCCCATGTTCGCTTCTTCATCAGTCGCTCCATTTTCTTGCGCTATGCAGGGTGGTTGTTCTCGCCGAGAGAGGCGTTCGCTCCGCTTGGCTGTCCGCGAGAAACGATACCGCGCCGATAGATGGTAAACGCATCGGGCGCTTGGCGGCGGATGTGTGGCACGTTTCCCGTCAGCAATGACTGCAGAACCAACCCCTGAATGGTCCCCACGAACAGGGTTGCAGCAGCTGCGGTATCCAAATGCGGATCAAGCTGGCCCTGCTGCTTGCCTTCTTCCATGAGCCGAATCAGCCGCTCAGTGTAAGCACGGAGCAAGGTTCGCACCATCCGCTTGGTAACCGTGTCTTCGGATCGTTGTAATTCACCGATCAGCATCCGTGGGACACCGGGATGCTCGACCACAAAATCGATATGCGTGAAGAAGACGGCCTCTAACGCGCTGAGTGGTGAGGAGGCAGCCTGTGCGGCTGCGTCGATTCGCGCGAGCAAGCGGTCCGCCACCCATTTCATGACTGCCTCCAAGATGGCGTCTTTGCTCGGAAAGTGCCTGAACAAGGCCCCTTGAGTCAGCCCCATCCGCTTGGCGACGGCGGCAGTTGTAATCTCCGTTGGATTCCGCACCGCGGCTAAAGCGATCACAGCCTGGACCGCGCTGATTCGGCGTTGATCCGCTGGAAGGTGTTTGGGATGAGACGGCATGTGGCTCCTCTGAAGACAGAAAGTAAGTAATCAATTACTTACTATTGTATCTGCAAGTTGTCAATGGGCATCTGAAGCGGAATCAGTCGCGTATGGCCATATAGAGGTGCTCCGTCCGGGGTGTCTTGCTACAGCTTGCCCCAAGAATCTGTGGTGGAAGGCCACAAGGAAGTGGTGCAATGGACGACTGTCCTCGCACAAAGCAATGATTGACTTTACTCACTGGGCGCTTTATTCCTCACCTGGTCCAGGGTATCGATCCTTCTAGGCGTTTCCGCTGGCATGCAGCACTTTTACAGAACAGGACCCTTGTGCAACCGGACCCCATATTCTTCCGAGATCTCGCCACCGTCTTTCTGGCCGCCGTCGCAGGCGGCGCCCTCGCCTGGATCGCGCGCCAGCCCCTAGTGCTCGGGTACGTCCTCGGCGGCATCGCCATCAGCCCCTTTACGCCGGGCCTTTCCGTTTCGGACCTGCATACGTTCGATCTCTTTGCCGAGATCGGTGTCATCCTCCTGATGTTCTCGATCGGGTTGGAGTTCTCGGTCAAGGATCTGATGCGGGTCAAATGGGTCGCCCTGGTCGGCGGCCCCCTCGGCATTCTCCTCTCCATCGGGCTGGCCATCGGCGTCGGCAGCCTGATCGGCTGGCCCGTGACGCAGAGTATCGTGATCGGAGCGGCCATCTCGATGGCCAGCACCATGGTGCTGGCCCGCTTGCTGCTGGATCGCGGCGAGCTGCATTCCCGCCATGGGCGCGTCATGATCGGCATTACGCTGGTCGAAGACTTGGCCGTCGTGGCGATGACCGTGCTCGTGCCCGCGCTCGGCACGTTCGAATCGGGACGGCTCATCTTGATCGGCCAAGCCCTGCTGAAGGCCTTGCTGATCCTGGCCCCCTTCGGGTATTTGGCGGCCAGGGTGATCCCCCCCCTGTTGACGCGTGTAGCCAGAACCCAGAATCGGGAACTCTTCCTGCTCGTGGCATTGGCCATCGGACTGGGGACCGCCGCCATCACGCAGATGGTCGGCCTGTCGCTGGCGTTGGGCGCGTTCCTGGCCGGCCTGATCATCAGCGGCTCCGAATATGGGCATGAGACGTTGGCCCGCTTGATCTCCCTGCGCGATGCGTTCGTCGCCCTCTTCTTCGTGACCATCGGCATCCTGATCGATCCGCACGTCATTCTCGACAACCTGTCCCTGCTCGGCACGATGATCGGCTTGATCATGGCGGGGAAGCTGGTGATCTGGACGACGGTAGTGGGGCTTTTCGGGTACGCGTTCTCGACTGCGATCCTCGTAGGCATCGGCCTCACCCAGATCGGGGAATTTTCGTTCGTCCTGGTGCAGGTGGCGAAAACGGCGGGGCACGTCGGCGCCGACGTCTACAATGCTACGCTGGCCGCCTCACTGCTGACCATTCTGCTGAACGCCGCCTTGGTGCGGTATGTCCCCGGCTGGCTGGGCAAACGCCGCCTTGCGCGGGAGCGCCGCCTACCGGAGCCGTGGTCGGGCGAGCAAGACCTTCCTCCGCAACATGTGGTGTTGTGCGGCTTCGGTGCGGTGGGCAATGCGCTGGGAAAAGCGCTGGAGGAATTCGGCTTGCCCTACGTGGTCATCGAGCGGGATCCGGATATCATTCGGCGGCTGCAGATTCGAGGCACTCCTTGCCTGTACGGAGATGCCTCCCAGCACGAATTGCTGACGCAGGCACGAGCGGCGGATGCGTCGCTCATCGTTGTGGCCTTGCCGGAAATCGAGCCCGCTACGTTGGCCGTACGCCGCATCCGCAGCCTGAATCCCCACGTACGCATCCTGGCTCGCGCGCACGGTGAGACGGAGGCCGAAAAGTTGGCGGCCGTGGGAGCGACCGAGATCATCCAGCCCGAAGTCGAAGCGTCGGTGACGCTGATCCGCCACACCTTGGATTGGTTCGCCGTGCCGAAAGACCGGATTCGGGAGTATGCCGAACGGTATCGCAACTCAGTAGATCCGAAGCGTCCCTCGGGTGGGTCCACGCAACCATCCGCCGAATCGAACGACGATCGAAAGGACGACGTTGGAGCCGTCACCAACTGAAGAGTTTGGTGATTGGCATGGCCGTGAAGTCGCGGAGGTCGTGGCGCGCCTACAGACCGATCCTCGCCGCGGCTTGACGATCGACGAAGCCGCACGGCGGCTGGCTCAGGATGGTCCCAACCGACTCCCGCCCCCGGCGAACGGGCTCGCACCATCGCCGTCAGTGCCGTCGTAATGGCGGAGATGTGGTATCTCCTCAACAGTCGCTATATCCTCCGCCCCGTGTCATCGCGGGAGGGACTGTTCGGCAACTCCTATGTTTGGATCGTCATCGGCGCCTGCGCCCTGCTTCAACTCGCCTACGTCCATACGGCTCCGTTACAGGCCGTGTTTCATTCGACCGACTTGAGCCTGACGGAGTGGGGCCGGGTGATGCTGGTGGGCCTGTTCGTCTTTACGATCGCAGAGACGGAGAAGGCCATCATTCGTTCGGCGACCAAAAACCACGCCGTACAGTCGGCAACGCCGACAGGCAAGCAGCCATTCCATTCCGACCGGGAGCGTCACGCATGAACACACTGGCCTCGATCGTCGCGGCAATCGACTTTTCGGAGCAGGCCCGTTCCGCCGCCGAACGCGCCGCCCTCATCGCGCAGGAGCAGAGGGCCACACTCCGGCTGCTGCACGTCGTCAGCAGCTCCTCGCTGGACGATCTCCGGAACCTGGTGCGGGGATCCGCCGCCGTCGAGGAATCGGTGCTTGACGAAGCGCACGCCACCCTTCGGGAAGCGGCGGACGCTCTCCGCAACAAGACCGGCGTGACCGCTCAGAAAGAGGTCGTGACCGGTCAGGTTATCGCAGTCATCCGCGCTGCCGCCGAAGAGGCCGACCTATTGGTCCTCGGGGCACGGGGCACGAACCCGCTGCGCGATCTCGTGCTCGGGACGACGGCCGAGCGCCTCCTGCGGATCTGCCGACGCCCGGCCCTGGTCGTCAAACGTGCCCCGGAGGGAGCCTATGGACGGGTCATCGTGCCCGTCGACTTCTCGTCCTATTCAGCGCCCGCGCTCGCGATGGCCGGCCTGGTGGCTCCCCATGCGCGCATCAGCATCCTGCATGCGTTTCGCGTGCCCTTCGAAGCCAGGTTGCGCATCGCCGGAGCGACCGACGACGCCATCCGACGCTACTGCGACGAGCAACGCCAGGACGCCGTCGAACGTCTCGACCGACTGATCACCGAATGCCTGCCCCGGGCGCAGCGCGCCGCCTGCATCGTCGAACAAGGCGATCCCTCTCCCGTGATCCTTGCCCAGGCGCAGACTCAGGCGGCGGATCTCATCGTCATCGGCAAACAGGGCCAGTCGCGGGCCGAGGAACTCCTCCTTGGCAGCGTCACCCGCCATGTCCTGACCGGATCGACCTGCGATGTCCTGGTGGTGTCGCCGTGAAAACACCCGCGCGCACGACACGCACCCTCCTCCTGGCCGTCGATTTTTCGAGACCTGCCTCCCGAGCCGTCCCCTACGCCATCAAGCTGGCGTCGGTCTTGAACCTGAGCCTCACCGTCGTCCATGTCCTCCAAGCGCCGCCCGGTTTCACGTCCTGGACACCCGTCACCCGCCGTTCGCTCGATCCCCTCAGGACCAAGGCCATGCTCGAATTGGGCCGCGTGATTCGTTTCGCGAACGACAATCAGGTGCCGGCCAAATACAAACTGCTCGCCGGGGTACCGGAAGATGCCATCCTGCAGACTGCCGACGAGATTCGAGCCGGCCTCATCGTGATGGGGACGCATGGTCGATCGGGGCTGGATCGCCTCAAGCTGGGGAGCGTCGCAGACGCCGTCCTGCGCAGGGCCCATTGCCCGGTGTTCACCATCCGCGCCGCAGCCGGCGGCCATCCCGCGGTCCATCCACTAAGGCTCAACTTGGGTCGAATTCTGGTGGCGACGGATTTTTCGCCCTCATCCGAGGCGGCGCTTCGGCACGCCACCGAGCTAGCGAGGCTGTTGCCTGCAGAGGTCCTGCTCCTCCATGTCGCGGCCGATTCTACAGAGACACGAATCGAGGAGAAGTTCCGACGGGCCCTCTCCGCTTCCCGATCCGGTGACGTGGTCGGAGGGCAGCTCTTGCTGCAGGGAGATCCAGCCGAGTCTATCCTGGCCCACGCGACACGCACAAAGACACGGCTCATCGTGATGGGGACTCAAGGTCGTCGTGGCATGGAACGGCTATTACTCGGAAGCGTGGCAGAGGCGGTGATTCGCGGCGCGCACTGTCCGGTGCTGGTAGTCAGGAATGGCGGACGACACCGACGCCCGGCTCCTCCGGCGCCGACTGCACATCGGCACTAGACTGGACAGGAGGGCCGGCCTCGACCGTCTCACCTGCCGCACCGGTGCCGATCCATTGGTAGTAGAGAACCGGGATCACCACCAGCGTGAGAACCGTCGAGGCGCCGACTCCGAACAGCAGAGACACCGCAAGGCCCTGGAAGATCGGGTCGAGGATGATGACGAAGGCACCCACCATCAAGGCCGCCGCCGTGAGCAGAATCGGCCTGGTCCTGATGGCGCCGGCACGGATGACCGCCTCCAGGAGCGGCACACCTTCCGCCTCCTGATGTTGGATGAAATCGACCAGGAGAATGGAGTTCCGCACGATGATGCCGGCCAAGGCGATGAACCCGATCATGGACGTGGCGGTGAAGTACGACCCGGTCAACCAATGGCCCGGCAGGATCCCGATGAGGGTGAGCGGAATCGGCGCCATGATCACGACCGGCGTCAGGAATGACTGGAACTGCGCCACGATCAGGAGATAAATCAGGACTAGCGCCGCCCCGAACGCCAATCCCATGTCCCGAAACGTTTCATAGGTGATGTGCCACTCGCCGTCCCACTTCATGCCAAACCGCTGCTCCGACCAGGGCTGCACCGCATAGTGCTGTGCCAGGCTGTACCCCTCGGGCAAGGTGAACTGCTCCAGTTTCTTACCGATGCCCAGCACGCCATACACCGGGCTCTCGCCCTTCTCCTGGCCTGCCATGCCGACATCGGCCACTACATAGACGACCGGTTTGAGATTCTTGTGGTAGATCGCCTTCTCCAACATCGTCTGCTCGACGCGGATCACTTCCGAGAGCGGCAGCATCGAGCCAGCGGCGCTCCGCAAGGAGAGTTCTCCGAGATGTTCGAGGCCGGTGCGTTCGCTGATCGGCAGCCGCAACATCACCTGCACCGGTCGTTTCTCTTTCGGCAAGTGCACGAGGCCGACATTGGCGCCCTCGAGCGCCAGTCGCAGCGTCTTGACGATTTCCTCCGACGGAATCCCGGCCAGCGCGGCCTTGGCCCGATCGACGGTGAACACATACTTCACCTGGTCCGCTTCGAGGTAATCGTCCACATCGACGACACCGGCTGTCTGCTCGAACAGTCGGCGTACGTCGCGGGCGATCGCCTGTTGACGTTCGTACTCGGGGCCATAAATCTCCGCCACCAACACCGACTGCACCGGCGGCCCGGGCGGCACTTCAACCACCTTCACATTGGCGCCATACTGTCGGCCGATCTGTTGCACGGCGGGACGAATACGCTGGGCGATCTCGTGACTTTGCGCCTGCCGCTCCTCCTTGGCCAGGAGGTTGATCTGGATGTCGGCTTCGTGGGGCTGGTCACGCAGGTAATAATGCCGCACCAGCCCGTTGAAATTGAACGGCGAGGCCGTGCCGACATAGGCCTGGTAATCGCGCAGCTCGGGAATCGTCCGCACATACTCCGCCACGCGTTTCGTCACGCGGGCCGTCTCCTCCAACGTGGTCCCTTCGGGCAGATCGATCACGAGCTGCAATTCGCTTTTATTGTCGAACGGCAACATCTTGACCACCACGTCGCGCGTGTAGAACAGGAACACCGACCCCACCAGGAACAGGGCGATCACGCCCAACACCAGATAGGCCAGCAGCGGATGGGACAACACGGGCGCCAGCAGCCGTTGATACAACCGGTAGGTCCGGCCGCCTTCAAAGGCCTCCCCCTCGACGCCGTGCATCGTCACGCCGGGACGGTAGCAAGTCTGGCAGAACCAGGGAATGACGACGAACGCGACGAGCAGGGACACGAACATGGCGATGGAGGCATTCACGGGGATGGGGCGCATGTAGGGGCCCATCAACCCAGAGACGAAGGCCATTGGCAACAGGGCCGCAATCACGGTCAGGGTGGCGAGGATGGTCGGATTGCCGACCTCATCGACCGCGACCAACGAGGCTTCTCGATGTGGGTGCCGCCTGAGCGTCAGGTGCCGATAGGTGTTCTCCACCACGACGATCGCGTCGTCCACCAGGATGCCGATGGAAAAGATCAGCGCGAACAGGGTGACACGGTTGATGCTGTAGCCGATGAGCATGGACACGAACAACGTCATCGCGAGGGTCAGCGGGATCGCAATCGACACCACGAAGGCCGGGCGCAGGCCCAGCGTAAAGCCAAGAAACACCACCACCGCCACCACAGCGATCAACAGGTGCCAGAGCAGTTCGTTGGCCTTCTCGTCGGCAGTCTCTCCGTAGTCGCGCGTGACCGTGACTCGCACGTCGGCGGGAATCACGGTGCCTTTCAACTCCTCGACCTTTTGAATCACGCCGTGGGCGACGGTCACGGCATTGGTACCGGCTTGCTTGGCAAGGGCCACCGTCACGGCGGGAACCTCCTGCGCGGCCGTGGCTCTGCCATCCGTCGCGGTCGAGGCCACAGCACCGGCTCGTTCGCCATGCCATACATAACTCGTCGCCTCGGTCGGCCCATCGGTCACGGCGGCGACCTGCCGCAGATACACGGGGCGCTGGTCGTTCACCCCGACGACCAAGGTTTCGAGATCCTCCTTGGATCGAATGAACCGCCCGGTTTCGACCAGGAAACTTTTATTCCGGCTTTCGAAGCGTCCCGTGGGTAGGGCGAGATTCTCGCCCTGGATGACACCTGCCACTCGCAAGGGCGTGAGGCCGTAGGCCTTGAGCCGCGTGGGATCGATCTGGACCCGCAACTCGCGACCGCGTCCGCCGACGATGAACCCTCCCGCAGTGCCCGGAACCTTCTTCGCATCTTCCAGCACCTGATCCGCCAGCTGTCGCAGCTGGAAATCGTCGTAGCGGGCGCTCGACAGGGTCAGCGTCACGATCGGCACATCGTTCACGTCGCGCGGTTTCACCTGAAACGGCAGGGCGCCCGGCGGCAATAGGTCCTGGTTCGACATCAACTTGTCGTAGAGGTCCACCAGGCTTTGCTCCATCGGCTCGCCCACGTAGAAACGCACGATGATCAAGGCTCCGCCGGGGCGGGAGATGGAGTAGACGTATTCGACGGTCTTGATCTCGGAGAGCTTGCGTTCGATCGGTTTGGTGAGTTGCTCCTCGACCACCTTCGCGGAGGCGCCGGGAAACGGCAACCAGACATCCGCCATGGGAACGACGATCTGCGGCTCCTCCTCGCGCGGCGTCAGCAGGATGGCGAGGAGGCCCAGAAGCAGCACGGCGATGATGATGAGGGGGGTCAGTTTGCTGCCGACGAAGAGGGCAGCCAGGCGGCCGCTTGGTCCGAGGCGGGGAGTCGTCATGGGGCAACCGTCATGGGCAGCTCATTCCGTTTTTCCGGTGGGCAGCGCCACCGCCGTCACGTCTTGCACCAAGGCACCGTCCTCTCCCCTCGTCGCATCGGCCAGGATCCGTTCGCCGGCATTGAGTCCCGAGAGGACTTCGACTCCCTGCTCCAACGGACGCCCCAACTTGACCCACCGCAAGCGCGCGACGTGATCCTGCTCGACGACATACAGCCCGGCCAGCTCGCCCCGCTCAATCAGAGCCGATTTCGGGACCGCCATGGTCTGGGTCACGCCCCGTTCGAGCCGCAGCCGACCGAACATCCCGGACTTCACCCTCGGCTGCTTCGGCAACTCCACCTTCATCATAAAGGTATGGGTCTGCGGGTCTCCGGCCGGCAGGATCTGTGACACCGTACCTTGGAGCGGCTCGGAACCCAGCGCATCGATGACGACCGGAACGGCGGCGCCGACCGTGACCAACCCCACATCGCTCTCGGCGACCGTGGCTTCCAACCGAAGCCGCGTCGGGTCTTCCATCCGCAGCAACGGTTGCCCAGGCGATGCCAATTCACCCACTTCGACTTTCTTGTCCGTGATCACGCCATCGAAGGGAGCTTTCACGACGGTGTAACTCAATTGAGCCAGCACCGCCTTTCGGCCTGCCTCCGCCACGCGGAAGCCGCGCGTGGCATTCTCCCATTCCTGCTTGGAGACAGCGTCCTTCTGATACAGGTCTTCCATGCGTTTTCGTTGCGCATCGGCATTGTCGAGTTCCGCGGTCATGCGGGCCAGTTCTGCCCGTAGATCACGATTGTCCAACCTGACCAGCGTCTGCCCCTTGCGCACGGGACTGCCTTCCCGCACCAAGAGCTCATCGATGGTGCCTTGAATGCGGCTCGCCAGGGTCGCTTGGTACAGGGCCGTGACCTGTCCCGTCACTTCCACCGTGACGGGCACTTGCCCGACCTTCACCTCGACCACCGCGGCGTGGATCGTGGGTCGAACCGCTAGGGTCGGCGCCACCGCCCCGGACCGGGACGGATCCTCCCCTTGCCCACAACCTGCCAGGGTCAGCAGCGCCAGCGCCGCCCACCAGGCCCTCCCGCTCCTCTCGTTACTCCTGGACACCAAGCCTCCGTAACAGGGCCATCATCGGACACCAGCCGGTAAACGACGACTGGATCAGATTCGCCGCAACGAATGCCGCGAAATAATGGTAATAGGGATGCACCGTCGCTCCCAACACGACTGAGGCCAACACGAACACCCCTGCGATCAACCGAAGCCAATCATTGAGTCTCATCCTCTCCACCTCCTTCCTCACCCCATAGGAGTCTCTCTGGAGGGAAAGGATTCGCCGACACCAAGGATTGTCAGGCGGATCAAAGACTTATCACCTTCTGGAATGGGCGTCAAAACCGATATTGCCCGCCGATGGAGACGATGGTGTCCTGGAAATCTCTGAGGACGTTTGTCGACGTCCGTTTGCCGTATTGAAAGGACAGCATCGCCGTCGCCGCGGTGGACAGGTGATACCGCAATTCCGCGATGCCCTGGTGCGTGGCGTCGAATCGATCCACGTGAGTGTCGCCGACAATCCCGCTGGTAAAGGTCTTCCGTCGATGGATGTACGTCAGCCCAAGATCCCACTCGCGGTGCAGCCGGAACTCCAGCCCGGCCGAGACCATGTGAAGATAGTACGACACATCGTCCGCGAACTGCGGCTGCTCATAGCCGTCGGCCAGGCCCCGTTCGTAGAGATAGGTCACCATCAGGGTCAGCCAGTCCGCAGCCCGGTAATCGATCCGAGGGCCGACCGTCCCAAAATTCGTATCGCGCTCCGCAAACGAGTCGTTGTAGCGCCGGAGACCGTAGCGGGTGACGAGGGTGCCCGTCAGGTTCTGCGTGAGGCGACGTTCAACTTCGGCGCGCCAATGGTGGGAACTGACACGTTCTTCCTGGATCGATCGGGCCCCGGTGCGCCGCTCGAAATTGGGACCGAGGAAGAGGTTGGGCACATATCGATAGCGCACCAGAACCGTCGTCGCACGGTCGAGCGAGAAGCGATCCTGAATACGGTAATCGGCATGGTTGAAGATGGGATTGTTGGTATAGATGGCCCCCTGTGCTTTGACCGAGAATTCATTTTTCCCCTGCGTCGTGTGCGCCGCATGGACGACTTCCAAGGCCGGCTCCCAAATCACATCCTCCGGTTTGTCGGCCGAGACTACGGTCGGCTGCGAGGGATCTTCTGTCAGCCGGAGCCGGCGGGCCGAAGAGAACTGAAAGGCGTCGGTGGTGTAACTGGTCTTCTGTTCGGCAATGGCCGACCATTCGGCCCGAGCCGGCCCATCCCACGTCCCAAGCAGACAGCCGGCCCCCAAGGAGCACAGGGTACGCAGGACGAAATGCGGGAGAGAATGACGCCCTGGTCTCATCAAGTGATCTAGAACCCGGCCAGCTTGGCTGCATTGATGACGATCAGGATCATGGCGATCGTGATCGTCACGGTGGCGGTAATCCGGCTCATCGTCGGCGGCGAGAGCCACGCGCCCAATCGCACCCCCACGAGCATGCCAGAGAGACTGCCTAGCAGCACCCAGGCCGTCAAGGGCCAATCAATCCGGCCGAACTGCAAGTGGCCGATCACGCCGCTGATGGAAATGAGCGCAATGATGGTGAGTGAGGTCCCGATGGCCGCCCTGGCCGGAAACCCCAAGACCACGCTCAACGCGGGAACGACCAGAAATCCCCCGCCGACGCCGAACACGCCGTTCAACGTCCCCACCACCAAGCCGATGCCGCCGACTTTGAGCCAGCAGGTACGGGGGAAATGGGTCGCGCAACCGTCCTGGCGTTCGGTCTGGTTCATGAGCGCCCGCTGACGCGAGATGAGGGTGCGCGTGAGGAGCAACAGCAGGCCGAAGCAGATCAGCAACACTTCGTCAGGCACGAGCCGATGGCCGAAAGCCCCTCCCCAGGCTCCGATCATGCCTGTCCAACTGAAGGCGGCCGCCGCTTTCGGCTTGACCAAGCCCTGGCGCCCGTATTCCCAGGCGCCCAGCAGCGAGGAAGTCGCCACGATCATCAGCGACATGGCCGCCGCCTGCCGCACGGGGATGCCCGCGATGTAGACCATCAAGGGCACGCCGAGAATGGCGCCGCCCGTCCCGGTCGCCCCCAATTGCAAGCCCATCGGCACACCGGCGAACACGGCACGGACCACCTGGTCGATCATGCAGGGCCCTGCCCGTCTCGCGCTGACACCACCGACCCCATCCCGCTTAAAACCGAAACCTGGCTCCCGCGCTCAGTCCATACTGAGGGGCGCCGTTCGAAAGCCCGACCAACAACGACGTGGTCACGTGTAGATGCTCATCCAGGATGTAGTTCCCGATGGCCAGAAGATCACGGGCATTGTTCACGGTATTCACCAGGCGCGATATCCCTCATAAAACAGGCTTCGATGGAACTCTTCCGTCACATCATGCCCGACACCCACGTCATACCACTACTGATTATTGAAGTTGGTCCCCGGCGCGTCCCCGATGACATTGTAGCCTCCATCAAGGTAGGCGCCCCATCGATCGGCAATCGTCTTCGTGAGTTCCAGACCTGCGCCCTCGTCATTCCGGCCGCCCTGGCTGCCGCTTCCATAAACCTACGATCCGGCTGCAAATCACCGGCGCCTCGGATCAGCGCATCGACGGACTTGAGGAGTTGTCACCCTCCCGCCACCAACATCATCCCCAACAGACTGACAGCGACTATGCAGAGCTTCTGCCTCATAGGTTGCGGCCCCTTTCTCCGTCGACCTGATATTACCGCCGAGCCGCAACGCCGGCGCCGAAGTCGTAGACCAGGCTGCCGCCGAAATAGCTGGTCACGAACAGCACAGCGACCCCGACTAAACCGAGCACCAGCATGAAGCGGCGGTCCCTGATCCATCCCAGCCACGTCGCCGCGCGGACCCCTACCAGCCCGGCGAAGATCCAGAAGGTCGTGAATCCCAAGGCCTCATGGATCTCAAGGACGCGCTTGGGCACGCCGCTCTGCTCGACCGATTCCTCCGCCATCGCTCCCGTGGCCACCGTGACCACGGCGCCGGCCAACCCCAGAAGCAATGTATAGAAACTCGCAATCCGCAACTCTTCCGGCCGCCATTTTTCCGCGAGCAGGTCGAAGAGGACACTGGCGGACAACAGGGCGACCGGAAAATGGACGAACATAGGATGGAGTGGGTGCATCACCGTCCCTTTCGGCTGTTCGGCGTAACCAATCGCGCTTAGTTGGGCGCTTCCAGCTTGGCGATGCCCAGGGTCTTGAGAATCGCCTTTTCGTAATAGGGCTCGCTGACGCCCTTCTTCATCTTGCGCAGAAAATACTTCTCCAACGCGATCTTGGCAAGGTGGACCCACTTCCCTTTCTTGGCCCAGGTGACATTGCGCGGCGCCATTTGCGGCAGGGCCACGAAGGCCACGCCGGTGTCTCCCATGTCAGCCAAACAAATCGCGTTCCAGGTGGCCGTCTCACGCTTGGGATCATTGTCGAGATCGGCCTTGATGTTATGCACCGCCGCCGACACCATCGACTCGATCATGTAGCCGGTCTTGGGCGCACCGGTCGGGATCGGCGTCTGCTCTACCGGTGGAATGGCCACACACACGCCGACCGAATAGATGTTCTTGTACTTGGGATTGGCCTGATAGGCATCGATGTTCACGAATCCTTTCGGGTTGCAGAGGCCCGGCGTCGAGGCCACCGCATCGACCCCGGCGAATGGCGGAATAATCATCGAATAGCGAAAGGGTACCTCCTGGCCGCCTTCGAGGACCATTTTCCCCGGCTGCACCTCCTTGATGGCCTGGTTGCTGAGCGGCTTGATGGAATGTTCCGCGAACTCGTCCTCCATCAATCGGCGCGATGCGCCCACACCCGCGAGGCCCATGTGGCCGAGATAGGGCTCCGGCGTCACGAAGTAGATCGGCACCTTCTTGCGTAACTTTCGCTTCCGAAGATCCGCGTCCAGGATGAAAGCCATTTCATAGGCCGGACCGAAGCAGGACGCCCCCTGCGCCGCCCCGACCACGATCGGGCCAGGATCTTTCAGAAAAGCCTGATAACTGCCATAGGCCTGCTCCGCATGGTCGACGTTACAGACGGACTGGGTGTAGCCGCTCGGTCCCAAGCCCGGCACGGCGCCGAAGTTGAGTTTGGGGCCGGTCGCGATGATCAGGTAATCGTACGAGACTTCGCCCTTGGACGTGATGACCCGATTCTGTTCCGGCTCGATCCGCTCGGCGACGGCGTGAATATATTCGACGCCCTTTTTCTCCAGCACCGGCCCCAACGCGAAGCTGATGTCTTTTCTCGTACGCCACCCGACCGCCACCCAGGGATTGGACGGCACGAAATGGAAGGACTCCACATTGGAAATGACTGCCACCTGATGTTTCTGGGCCAACAACTCCCGGGCCTCATAGGCCGCCGGCAACCCCCCGATCGAGGCGCCGATGATGACCACTCTCGCCATGATTCACCTCCTCATCAACTCGATATTGACGTCGTCAGCTTGCCCCTTTGGTTGTTAAGAGCAGAAAATGGGCCATTGGATTCACTCGATTCACTAGAAATAGCGACAGGCCGACCTGTGACGCGATGGAACACTTGGACAGATCGTCGAGACAATACTGGTAATTGTCCAATGACTTCCCGCTCGCCCGGCCAGTAGGTATAACTCGTACCATCTTGGGAAGGGGATTCTCATGTCACTCCTATCGCGAATGGGGACAGGCAACGGCCTGCTCGTCAGTTTGATCATCGCCTTCGTGGCGGTGGAATCGATCGTGGCCGCATCGTTCCTCAGCCTGCTGCAATTCAAGACATCGACGGCTGAAGTGTCGCACCGGCAACAGTCCTTGCTGGAACTCGAACGGATGGTCGGCACGGTAGCAGGCGCGGAAACGAATCAGCGCGGCTACCTCATCACGGGCTCGGAGCACTACCTGGCTCCCTATCGAGACGCCTTGAATACCTTGGAAACGCACCTTCGACGCATCGGGGTGCTCACGCAGGACAGCCTGGTTCAGCGACGCCTTGTGGCTCAACTCGAGAATCAGATCGACCGGCGGTCAGATGAGATGAACCATGCCATCCTGGCGCGCCGGACCGAGGGGCTTCCGGTCGCCAAGTCGGTGGTGCTCGTCAATCATGACCATGGCACCATGAACACGATTCGGCAGCTCGCCGGACAGATCCGGGACGAAGAGGTCAGGGCGCTGGAACGCCATTGGGCCGATTCCCAAGCTTGGGCCGTCACCGCCGGCTCGTTCACGGTGGTGTTCTTCCTGGTGACCGCGGCGCTCTTCGCCCTCTGCGGCGTCGTCCTCAGACTGTCCTTGACCAGCCAGGCTCAGGCGGAGCGGCTCGTCCAGACCACCCTCCCGCTTCCGGCAGATTGATATCCGGTAGGCTCGGCGACGGGTTCGCTACGTGCGGGCGAGGATCACGGCCAGCAGCAGCACCACCAGCGACAACAGCAACGAGAGGCGCGGTACCAAGACGGAGTACCGGAGCAAGAGCCGGTCTCCTGCTGTACGCTCGACCTCTTTCACGCCGAGCACCCGTCGCACTCGCGGACCCACGACAAGGTCATGCAGCAGCGTGAGGGCGAACAACAACGCCACGACACCCAATTTCGCCGCAAACACCGCGGGCCATAAGTGCGGCGCCGTGACATCGATCGACCGCCCTGACGCGATCACCAAGCCGGTCACAATCAACACCCCCATCGCCCCCCAGACCAGCCCGCGAAACCGGTAGGCGACCGTGCGAAACAGCGTCGCGTGCTGGGCGAATTGGCCGCCTCGCCGGAGCACAGGCACCAACACGACCGATAGAAACACCATCCCACCGATCCACACCACCGCAGACAGCAGGTGAATCCAAATCAGCACAAACACCACCCGCTCCTTTCTGATGACGTACCGCAGGCAGCATGACCGACCGGAGGGGGCTGAGGCAAGTGACGCCTAGCCGCTCGACTCCCGCAGGCTCCGGCGATCCGTGCGGATTCACCGGTGACCTGCGACGCCAGATCGATAGACTGTAGAAGATTCACAAAAGGTGAGCGCGGCTTGAGAGGTCCTCTGCAGGCACCCGGTCGTCTGTCACACCGGGCGGCGGAAAGGCCGCCCGGTGTCTTGCCCATCTGCTCCTATGATCCGACTGCCGAACCCCGTTCAGAACGAGATCCCGACATAGGGCCCCACTTGGAAGTAACTGTTCGACGTATTGGTCATGTTGGCCGTCAAGTGGTACCGCGCATCCATGCCCAACTTGAATGCCTTCCACACTTGATACTCGAAACCGGCGCCGAATTGCACCCCGACATCCAAATACTGAGTTTGGTTGGATGGCGGGCTGATGACATGGATATCAAGTCCCACCGGAATGAGCCACGGCCGAAACGCACTGCCCTCCATGAACTTCAGTTTGGGCGAGATGTCGATTGTCACCATCGTCAATTGCTGCGTCGAGGGTGTGGTTGATGTAACTTGCAAGCCCGCCGGGGGAGTTGTGCCGACACCGAGATTGCCCGTGTTGGTCACGACTTTCGACGCGATGCGATTGAACTGCAGACCGATCTCCCCCACCGCCCAGGTCCCATTCATCAGCCCCCACGCGTCTTTGGAGAGGGCCAGATCCAACCAGGCGCCGACATACCATCCGTTTTGGCTGTCGTTGAGACCAGCCCCCAACGGATTCCTGGCATCCGTAAATAAGTTGTCGGCGCGATCGCTGTTCAACCGCATGAATCCGCCCTTGAACGCAACCATGTTGCCGATTTCTTCAGCCGAGGCCGGCCAAGCACCACAGACACCGAGGACCGCGACGATCGCAACCGTCGCACGCACGACTCCACCGATCCCACTGCTCTTCCATCTCCGCATGATGCCCCCCTCCTTGGGCTGTTGTTGCGGGAGAGCCGTCCTGGCTCTCCCGTCGGCTTGCTGCACCGCGCTCGCCGGCCCGAGGCATCAGCATTCCTAATAGTCGATGCATGATCGACTGGTGACCTCCCTATTGACCCGTCGGCCCCGTGTAGGACACGGTGCTCGCCGTGCCCTCTTTCACATCACGCGCGCAACGGAACCCCATCCAATTGATCTTGGTGTTCGGATCGGTCCCGTTCCGCATGGCCACCCGCATGGTGGTGGTGCTGTCCATCCAGCCGCCGCCCCGAAACGCCTTCTGGCTGCCGGTTTCCGGCCCTTTCGGGTTTCGATCCGGAGCGGACTTGTAATAATCCAAGTCGTACCAATCCGACACCCACTCCGCCACATTGCCCATCGTTTGAAACAACCCATAGGGACTCACGGCGTTGTCATACTTATCCACTGAAATGAGCGGCGGATACATCAGCAGCCGTTCGGGACGGTCCCGGACCGGACCGGACAGGCCGGTTCGACCGAAATTGGCACGGCTCAAACCGGCCGATTGGTTGCCCCAGGGGTTCAACCGCCCATCGTCACCGCGGGCGGCCTTTTCCCATTCCGCTTCCGTCGGCAACCGCTTGCCGGCCCAGCGACAGTAACTATCGGCGTCGTACCAGGAGACGTGCATGATCGGATGGTTGGCCATCGACTCCTGGAAATTCCCCCCGTCATATCGCCAATCCAACTGCGGCAATTTGCCGGTCGCGAGGATGTACTTCAGATAGTGGAGGTTCGTGACTTCGTATTGGTCGATTTCGTAGGCGTCCAGGTACACACGGCGTTGCGGCAATTCCGACCGATAGGCCAAGCGATCCGTCTTTTTGTCGCTGCCCATGATGAATTCGCCCGCCGGTACCAACACCGTGCCTTCCTTGGGTTTCATCGTGGCCGCGCGCTGCTCGGCGAGGGCCTTCCCCTCCGGCGTCCACTCGACGATGATGTCCTGCGTATCCAGCGCCCGTGCGACCGGAATCAGCGCGAATAATGCTGCTCCGATCACCAGGGCCTGCGTCACTCGCAGGCCCTTCCGAAACCTGCCCACTCGCTGTTTCTTCATCTTCGGCCTCCTTGTTAGTCCTGCCGTCTCCGCTCAGCGATCGGCCTTCGGCAGAAGGTCCGGATCAACGGCCGAGAGTTGACGGCTGCTCTCGCCCGACACTGCGCAACGAAACCCGATCAAATAACTCCAATGGTCGAGTCCTCCGGAGTTGCGCCCGGCAGAGCGGGCGACTTCGGGGTCCTCATTCCATGACCCTCCGCGAAAGACCTTGTCCTGTCCCGTGGTCGGGCCGATGGGGTTCCGATTCTCCTCACGCCGGTAATATTCCGGATCGAACCAATCGGATACCCACTCGCTGACGTTGCCGGCCAATTGGTACACCCCATAGGGGCTCACACCGTTCTGGTACCGGTCCACGTTGGCCAGCGGCGGATACTTCGCCCCCCGTTTGGATCCCGGATGGGCGATGTTGCTCTTGATCCAACCGGCCGGCTCATTGCCCCAGGGAAACATGCGCCCGTCCTCGCCGCGCGCGGCCTTCTCCCATTCGGCTTCGGTCGGGAGACGGGCTCCCCGCCACCGGCAATAGGCATCAGCCTCCCGCCATGAGACACCGATCACCGGATGTTTCGCGATCTTTTCCGGAAACGGCTGTTCCCGCCAGTAATGCGGCCATGGCGCTCCGGTGGCCAGGACATACCGCAAATAGTTCACATTGCTGACTTCGAACCGATCGATCTGGAAGGCGTCGACGTACACCTGATGCTGGGGCTGCTCCTGCGGCCCTGCCGCCCGATCGACCCGCGGATCGCTGCCCATCAAGAATGGGCCGGCTGGCACCTGGACCATGCCGCCTGGCACGTCGATCAACGCCAACCGCTCGGCCTCATCGAGCGGAGACCAGAGCGGCGGCGGCTTGGGCAATTCATGGTCGGCATGGCTCGTCGTCACCAAACCCAGAAGCAGCCCTGTCGCCAGACCGACCATGACGGCCGGCAGCGAAACCCGACTGAGTGTTGCCATGGTCCTCTTCAGTGTTCCTGTTTCTGCACCATCGGATCGATTTCTTTCTGCGTTTCTTCGGGGATGTTGTAGCGAACGTAAGGATGGTCGATCACCTCGTTCGCGTACAACCGTCCCGTCGGAGCCTGCACGACGATATTGGCTTCCACCGTCCCCTTCGCCCCGATCGTCACGGTCTGTTCGATCGCGGTGCGGACGTAGGGATGCCACACGACCAACTTGTAGGTGCCGGGGGGCACGTTGGTCATGGTAAACCGGCCCTGCTCATCGGTCTTGGCAAAGTAGGGATTGGTGACGGCCACGCCCCAGCTCTCCATATAGGCGTGGAACCCGCATTGCATGACGAAGATCCGGCGGCCCTTGCTGAGGTTGACCAACTGCTTCATCGGCGGGCCGGCCATGTGCTTGTGGTACAGCGCCGCATCGCTCCGATCTTTGAAGTTGCGCGGATGCTGAGGATTCATCGGCAGCGGCACGTTGAACAAGACCCGCGGACCCAGCTGCGAGGTTTCATAGGCTTGAATGTCGTGCATGACGGGATCCATGTTCACCACCGTCACCGATTGATCGTCCCGCACGACTGTCGTAAACGGCAGGAAGAGACAGTCTTTCGCTTCAATCTGCGGAACGGTCCCTTCCTCGAAGGGCTTCCCCTTTTCAATGCCCTCCAGATAGACGACCACGTCACGAAACTCTCCGGCCGGCCCGACCTGGAACGGCTGCAAGATGCGCCAGCCCTGCCCATCGGAAATCCGCCCGCAATAGAATTGATCGGGCAACGTCACGAGGTTGTATCCCTTGGGTTTAGGGACCTTTCCCTCCAGGGTGATGGCCCCTGTGAGGGTTCCACCGTCCGTCACCGGCACTTCTTCATAGGCCGAGGCGGGCACACCAGCGAAGCACGCCCAAGCCATGGCTGCCATCAGCAGCCCCCTTCCTCCCATGCGAGCCCTCTTCTCTTTCTTGCACGATGTCCTTTCAATTATGGTACGCAATGTCACGTCCGGCCTCCTCTGTGATTGGTCCATGAAATCATTGACACCCTCCATCAATGATACAGGGAGCCAATCGCCTTTCCTACCCGGGCCTGAAACGCAGATGGGGGAGCTGCATGATACAGGCAGCCCCCCCATCCGTAGTTACGCCATGATTCGCCCGCTTACTTCATGGCAGTCGGGATCGCCTGTGCATCAGGCTGCACTTCCGCTTGACGTGCGCCTGATCCGGCCGCCCCGAGAGGCTGAATCCGCTGGTCGCCAGCCGGCAACACGCGCAGATAGCCCCACTGTCCGGATTGCGTGTAGGGCAACCGCTGGTTGGACCACACGAAGTCTCCCACCTGGCGATACGGACCACCCGCACCACCCCGGAGGAAGACATCCAGGGTCTCTGACCCGGCGTACTCCACCACACTGATCATGTCGGCACCCGGCATATAGGGTTCGATCGGCCACTCGTGGCCCTCGACTCCGAACATGCCGTTCTGTTCGCTGTTCGCGCCGATCACGTGGATACGCACTGGGTCTCCCGCGTGCGCCTCGATCAACGGTGTCACAGGATCCTCAGGCTTGTCCACCTTACACGGCTGGAAGATCTTGCCCAGCGAGCAGCCTTCTTCCTCGCGGAACTTATACGGTTCCGCGCGGTAGTTGACCGACGTCAGACCGGCTACATTCTGCACATACGGCATGAACGCGGTGCCGATGATGTTGTCCTCATCTTGGAAGAAGAGGGCCACGTCACGGTAGTTCCGCTTGCCGGCGTTCTCCGGTAGGCTGGCGTCGACGATGACATCCGCCCGCCAGCTGTTCTTCTGAGACACATCGGCGCCGGTCACAGGATCACGATACTGCGATCCCTTCGGGCCGATGATGATCGCGCCGTACAACCCGTTGCGCGGATTGACGACGATGTTGCCACCGTCCCACACCAACGACGTGGTCTCCTTGTTGGAAGGATGCGCGTAGAAGGTATAGGTCCGGCTCTCGCCCGGAGCCACGGTCTGGTCGCCGCCGTTGTTGCCGACGTTCAACCCCTGGCTGTCGCGCGGATCGAAGGCCAAGCCCGGCGCAAAGAACGAGGCCCGGCTCTCCTTCATCTTGTTCTTCAGATGCACCTTGAGGCAGTCGCCCAGGTTCGCGCGCAGCGTGAGCGGGTTCGGCATCACGTTGCCTGCGACCGTCGCGGCTTCTTCCTCCAGCGCGAAGATCTTGCCTTCCGGCATGGTCATTTCGATCTTCCGCTCGAAGTCCACCTCGATGGCATCCGGCGCCTTCGGGTTGAGCTTCATCGGGCGATCCAACGCCACCACGTTGAAGTTCTTCACCGGCGCATCGGACGGACACACGGAACTCGGCACAGGAGGAATGCCGATCGGGTTGGTCCCCTTCGGCAACGGCTTCAGATCCTCCACTTGCTTATCCAGCACGCGGACGATGCCCCATCCACCTTCGGCGAAGTGCGAGCTTCGTCCGTTGAAGTGAATGTAGTCGCCCGGCATCCCCTGGAATCCGCCCGCCTTGCTGACGAGGTCATACCGCTCGGCGATCCCCACGTGGATGGAGTTCTTCCGATTGGCATCCGCCGCATAGCGTTCGGTCAGGAACGTGTGGCCGGAAATCGTCCACACATGGGATTCGTTCATCAGCTGGTGCAACAGACGGAACACCATCGTGTCGCCCACATACGCTCTCAGGAGAGGCGTGTCCGGGTCGCCGTGGATGGCGCTGCTGAACAGCTTCGAGGTATCAGGATTGTTCGACAGGCGTTGTGCAAACGGCTCCGCGCGGAAGTTAAACCCGCTGCCGGTCGTGTGCGTGCCGCCGTTGATGTACTTGTTCGGCGCATTCAGGATCTTGTCCGGCATCTGGAAGGACACCGTCTTGCCTGCTTCCAACGCCACTTCGATCGGCTGTCCCGGGGGATTGCCGGCTTCGATGACGTTGACGGTATGGGGCACCGTGTCGTGGATGGAGACCATCAACTCACGGAAGCTGCCGCTCACACCGGCACCGATCGGCTCATTGCTGTGGATGTCCGCGACCGGCCCGCTGTACACCAGCTTGCCGTTCTTCGGATCATGATAGGTGGACCCGTACGGCTCCACGATCGTCACGCCGAACCCGCCATGCGGCCAGGTCGTCGCGCCGAACGCGTGGTCATGCCAGAACACGGTCCCCATATCCACGTCCACCCACCACCGATAACGCACGAATTCCGGCGACACGAGGTCGTTGGCCGGATGCGCATGCTTCAGCGGCTTGAAGAACGTGACCACATCACCCTTGATCTCCTTGATACGGGCCACTTCCTGACAGCTCTTGTCGCGAGGCAAGGAAGCCGTCGTGTCGTGCCCCTTCTCCAAACAATCCATGCCGACCATCAGTTCGGTGTTGACATGGAACGGCGTGGCACCCGGCGCCATCTGGATCTTGATGGACGAGGCGCCCGCCTTGATGCCCTCCTTCAATTTCGCCACCATCGGAGCCGGCAGACCGTGCTTGGTTTTCTTGCCCCACATGGTGAACGGCCGGACGGACATCTCGTACTCGAAGCCTGAAATCACGCCATCCGAGTTTCCAGTGTCGAACTGGAAGAAGTGCGGATGGATGTTGATCTTGGACGACTGGAAGTTGGTGTAATCGTCGTCGTCCCACTCGCTGGTCAACAGAATGTCCACGCAGTCATACACGTTGGCGCGAATGACCGCTGGCAACTTCAGATCGTCGTTGGCCCTGGTCAACTGCTCCTCTTCATGGAGCACGTAGATCAAGCCGTCCTTGTCGACGATCGGTGGCTCCTTGCCCTGCTTCTTGGCCAGGGTAATGGGCAACCGGATGAAGTGCAGGTTGTAATGCTTCCGGTTGGCGTTGTCGGGGCAGAGGCTCCAACGGCCCTGCTCGCCCGGCTTCGCCGGCTCGGAGGTCCGATCACCGTTTTCATCCTGGTGGATCGGCTCCAACCATGGCGCACCGCTGTGGTTGGCTGAGAACGGCACACGCTTGCCGAAGTGCGGCTTGAACAGCGGCCAGGCCATTTTGCCCGTGGTCGGGTCAAACAGAATGGCGGGTCTGGTGCTGTCATCCCACTTCGCCGCGGCAGGATACTTTGGATTCAGGGCGGTGCTCTCACGCTCACCGCGTGCGATGTTGCCGTCCCACTTCCAGTCCCACACCGTGGAATCGTAGGCCAAGATCTGGCCCTTTTCATCGTTCGTGTGGCCCGGTTGGCCCTGAGCCGGCACGAACATTTCGACCCAATCCTTGATGTTCACGATCACAGGATCGGATTTCCAGTTGGTCTTCTGACCCTTGTCGACGATCTTGAACGTCTTCCCGAACCAGTCGACCGTGGTGCCGATCAACTTGTCCGAGCTGACGCCCAGCTTCATCCGACCCTGACGGTCGGGCAACTCCTGCAGGTCCGGCATGGTATCCGTATGCGCGGCCCCGACTTGGAGCGTGTTGTAGAAGCGGCCGTATCCCCACATGCCCGCCACATAGTGGTGTGCCACGTGGCAATGGAAGAGGAATTCGCCGGCCAAGTGCTGACAGCCACCGCCGCCGCACTCCGGCTCAAGGTCCAAGGCCTCGGACGGACCGATGACTTCCACGTCGACTCGGTCGGACTTGGTCCGGACGACCGGATACTTGACCGGCCCATCCTGACCCGCTGCCCAGAGGTTGTTGGGCTCCGTGCCCGGACTCCGCTGCCAGCGGATGGTGCCGCTGTGAGGATGGTGGGAGTGGAACACTTCGGACCCACCGTGCACGATCCGCCACTTGACCGGATCGCCGAGATAGCCGCGAGGAATCGTGGTCGGCACATCTCCGAAGGTATAGGAGCTGTAGCCCATCGACTCGTCCTCGAAGCCGAAATACTCGTGCTGCAAGTGCATCTGATCGATGCCGAACGGTTCGCTGCGATAGTTCAACGCACGGCCGCCCGGACGATAGGCGTCGGTCAGCGGATCGCGCTGCGGCAAGAAGTCACCCTTCTTGTTCAACGGACGGAAGGCTTCATCGCCGATTTCGTGATAGAACAGCACGAACTCGCGGAAGTCCGGCCCCGACCCATTGTCGATGTTCACCTGCCAGCCGCTCGCGGTCTCCTTCTGGGGACCGGTGCCGAGCGCTTCCATGTACTTCGATCCCTTCGGCTCGACGATAAACGCACCGAACAGACCCAACACGGTCAGCTCACGGTCATGGCTGTAGGAATGGAACTGCCGCACACCTTCCTGCATGTTCGGATGGATGTACCATTCGAATTCCTGCGACTTGCCCGGCGCTACGATGGATTCAGGGTTGGTCGTGGTGGCAGGTTTCCCCGTACCGCTGATCACCATGCTGGAGGCCTGGATGAACAAGCTGCCATCCTCGGCTTCCATCTGGTTACGGAGGGTCATCTTGACGCAATCGCCCTGGTTTGCACGGAGCACCAAGGGCTGGATCACATCGCCTTGCAATCCCGTGCTCACCGCGCCCGGATCGTATCCATCTTTCTCACGGGCCGCCTTGTTCTTGGCTTCCTCGGCGCGGGCCTTCTCCACATCCTGGGTCAAGGCATACATGTAGCCGGGATAGTAGTCCAACCAGCGATTCAACGTGATTTCGATGTTCATCATCGTCACGTCGTAGTTCTTGACCGGCACACCCGCCGGACATTTCCCGCCGCTGGTCAAGACCGGCTCCCCCTTACCCGAGTCGGACGCCAACAGGAAGCTGCTCCCGTCTTGGCCCATGTACTGGTGCATGGTCGACATCGTGTTGAAGGCACCGGATGTCGCCTGCGCCTGCCCATCCTTAATGGCCTGGTCTTCAAGGCGCTGCATCAGTCGGTGATGCTGCATTTCCGACTGCTCCACACTTCCCGCACGACCCTCGATGGCGTTTTCCACCACCGTTTGACCCTTCAGGGTCTGGGTCCAGCCGGGCATGGCGACCTGCGTCGCATGTCCGCTATGCGACTGATCTCCTGGTCCGGCCGCAAACACCCACGGCGCCGCGAGCAAACTGCCCGACAGCAGCGCCGCCTGCAGACGCAGCATCGCATCGCGACGCCAGCGTTTGCGTTTTGGCCCATGCAATGAAGACCTCATAATTTCGGCCTCCCTCCTTGTGAATTCCCGCGCCCTTCCGCGGGAGTGGTTAAAAAACGTGGTCGTGTGACCGGCCTCCGTCAGGTAGGACCCCGGCTGCTCCGGCCTCCCCTAGTCCCCTCCACGAAACGCTCCAAAGAGAATTAGGGCTGGTGAAGGCTCTCCTCGAGATCGAGGGAGCAGGTCATTCGGAGGCCGGTCCTAATCACCCGCACCTTCACCAGCGTCCCACCTAATGGCAATACATGTGCCTTTCTGTCCCTCATGAAAAACTTTTCATTTTCTCCTGCGTAATCCGCTGGTTGCACTATGCATAGGGATCTAAGGACGAGGCTACTTCGACGGCTGATTTCCATGCACTTAGACAGTCCCATAGGGGTCAAAAATATGGTGCTGTAATTACAATGAGTTACACTGTCCAGCTACTTGGACAGGCGGGAGTTGATTTTGGGGCAATAAGGGGCAGGACGAGGACGAACTGCCGGAAAAGGACTACGCCACAACACGTAGGATTCTAAGGCGAATTTGCACGACGGAAGGGCTACTCGATCTCTAATTCGCGCAGTTTGTTATAAAGGCCGGCACGGCTGATCTTGAGCAAGCGAGCCGCCTTCACTCGGTTACCGGATACCTGCTGAAGCGCCTGGAGAATCCGCACCCGTTCGGCCTGGCGAGTGGCGTCCCGCACCGCAGTCCGAAAATCCGTATTCTCCATCGACGCTCCCATGGCCACCAGGTCCGCACAGGTGAGTTCGCCATGGGTGGTCGTCACGACCGCACGTTCGATGTAGTGCTGCAGTTCCCGGACATTCCCCGGCCAGGGCGCGGCCGTCAAGGCCCGCATCACCTCCTCCCCGACCGAACGCTGGGGCTGGCGGTGTCTCTGGCAAGAGTCCATGACGAACTTGGACACCAAGAGCGGAATGTCCTCTCTCCGTTCTCGTAACGGCGGCAAATGAACCGGAAGAACGGCCAGCCGATAATAGAGGTCTTGCCGAAAGGCCTTGGCCCGGACCAGATCGGTCAGATCCTTATTGGTCGCCGAGATGACGCGCACATCGATCTTGATCGGTTGCGTGCCCCCGACGCGCTTGATCTCGCCTTCCTGCAACACCCGAAGGAGTTTGGCCTGAAAGGTCGGTGAGGTATCGGCGATCTCGTCCAAGAACACCGTGCCCCCATCCGCCTCTTCGAAGAGGCCCGGCTTCGAGGTGGCAGCGCCCGTAAACGCGCCTTTGACGTGACCGAACAGCTCGCTTTCCAGCAGCGTTTCAGGAAGCGCTCCACAATCCACCACGACAAATGGTTTGTCTCGCCGGTAACTCGTCTGATGGATCGTCCGCGCCACCAACTCCTTGCCGGTCCCGCTTTCACCATGGATCAACACTGTCGCCACGCTGTCTGCCACCAGGCGGATCATGTCGAACAATTGATTCATGGCCGGGCTGGCTCCGACGATCTCGCCAAGACGCCCATCCGTTCGCTCAGGCCGCGCCCGACCAGAGGACTGGATCGCGCGGGCCGAGAGGGACTCCTTGTCAGGCCGCTTATGGAAGAGCACCAACACGGACCCCACTTCCCCGGAGGCCGACATCAGCGGAAACGCCTGATGCATCCCGCAAGCCGTCCCATCGCCGGAACTGGCGCAGGAAATGGTACGCACCTCTCGAGTCTCAAACACCGTCGTGGCCGGACAGATGCCGCAGGGATCTTCCAGTTGAACGAAGGCCTCATAGCACTTGGCCGGCTTGGCGATGGGGCTTCCACCCTCGCCCCATGCCTGTTCGTTGGCATACACGACATTGAGGTCTCGATCCATGACGGCGACACGATCGGTCAGACCATCCGCCAGCTGTTTCAGAGCTTCGAGTCGAGCGGCAAGAATAGGATCGGAAAAGGGAGGAGCTGCGGGAATTTGTGATGATGATCCGGCCATCTCATCACTCCTCGTGCTGGTGGATGTCACGTAGGGCCCTTCAGATCGTTCGAAGGCCCCATTTTTACTATGATTTCGACTGCAAAACAACCCACTCCGACGCGGGACGATCGCGCCCCCGACAAGGTCAATGGGGGAGGCGGCTCCCCTGCGATCCCTCCATGTTTTTGAGCAATTGTTTCACCGTCACCTTCAGTTCGGAAAGCCGGAGCGGCTTGTCGAAATAGGCGGTCGCGCCGTGGCTCAACGCCTCCTGCCTGGTCCGCGCATCCCCAAAGGCCGACATGACAATAATGGGGCAATTCGGGGCGCACACCCTCAGCCGATGCACGTAGTCAAAGCCGCCGGCAGGCATCTTGAGGTCGGTGACGATCAGATCCGGCGCGGCTCGCATGACTGCCGCCAACCCTTCATCCCCGGTGGCAGCCTCCCTGAGCTGGTATCCCTCCCCCCACAACTCGTCGCAGAGCAGGCTACGCATATCCTTGTCATCTTCCACGACCAGTAGGACGGCTGGTCTCCCCTGCTCCATACTGAGCCTCTCATGACGGCAGTTCATCGACAGGCTGCATTCGCAAGGCATGTGCCACTTCCCGACACGTGAATGCGCGCGGAAACCGGTTATTTCACAATCGATTTTCGATCGAATGGGGTATCAGGCGAGTGGTACGCAACAGAATGGCTGGCGAGAAAGACCCCAGTGGAGCAAGGATGTCTGCCCCGAAGCGCCACAACCGCACAGCAGCACTTTACGAGGTGACGGCCCCCTTGTCCGCATGGAGAGGGAGGCAGATCGTGAACCTGGTCCCCTGGTCCGGCTCGCTCTCAACCTGAATGGTTCCACCATGCTCCTCAATGATGCCCTTGACCACCGTCAACCCAAGCCCGGTCCCCTTGCCGAACTCCTTGGTGGTAAAGAACGGGTCGAAGATCTTGGCGATGATGTCCCTCGGCATGCCATGTCCGGTATCAGCCACGGTCAACTTCACCACCCCACGATCCGGAGCCAGGGCCACACGTAATCGGCCGCCGGTAGGCATGGCATGGATGGCGTTCATCACGAGATTGATCAAGACCTGGCTCATCTGATCGCCGTCCGCATGCACCAACGGGCAGTCGTCCGCGAACTCGGTTTCCGCGGTGATGTCGTTATGCGCCAGCCGCTCTTGAAAAATCTCCAAGTTGTCTTCGATCGTCTGGCGCAGATCCAGAGCCCGATGTTCGACCGGGCGGCGCCGGGCAAAGGCCAGGAGCTGACTCATCACTCTCGTAATCCGTTCCACCTGACCCACGATGGTCTGCAGACCCTTCTTGACCGATTCTTCTTTCGTGCGCTCCATGAGATATTCGGCTCGCCCCAGGATCACATTCATCGGCGTCCCGATCTCATGGGCCATGCCGGACGCCACCGTTCCCAATTCCGCCACACGCTCGGTGCGCCGCAACTGCGCCTGCAAATGCTTCCGTTCCGTGATGTCGGTGGCGATCCCGTCGATCCGCAGCGGCCGCCCCGCCTCGTCCTTGATAATGCGCCGCCGATCATGCACCCAGCGGGTTTCTCCGTTGAGCAAGCCAACCCGATATTCCACATCGAATTCTCCGGTCGTCCGGAGGTCCTGCAGAGCCCGCTCGATCGACGGGCGGTCCTCCGCGTGAATCAGCTCCGTCCATAGACCAGGCTGCCGGATGAAATCTTCCGCCGGGCGGCCATAGATTTGCGCCGCCGACGGACTGATGTAATAGATGGCGGAAAGGTCCAACGCTGAGGACCAGACGACATCCTCCATCGCATCGAGTAGGCTTTGCAGGCGCTCTTCGCTTTCCCGCACCCGCTGCTCGGCCAGTTTGCGCTCGGTAATGTCGCGCAACAGCAGCAAAATCCCGCCGCCCTCCTCATCCCTGAAGTACGACGCGCTGAGCCCGACGTCCACGACGGTCCCATCGCAACGGACGATCTGCGCCTCCTCCTCGGGAAACGTGCTGCCCGTTTCAAGCAGGTGCCGGAGCCGTGCTCGCACGGAGTCATGGCAGGATTGATGCAACAGATCGTAGGGTGACTTGCCCATCAGATCCGCCGGCAGAGTCCGCCCGAACAACCGCTGGCCCTGCTCATTCAGATAAATGATGCGGTCGCCGCGGATGACTAGGATCGCATCCGGCAGCACCGCCAGCAGCCGCCGGTACCGCTCCTCGCTCTGGCGCAAGAGTGTCTCGGCCTTTTTCTGCTCCGTCACGTCGCGTGTCACCCCCAGCACCGCGTGGATGGCGCCGTCCACGCCCGACAGCGGAACGGCGTGCGTTTCCAGCCACCGCCGCCGGCCTTTCAGTCCCACCATCTCAAATTGAAGTCGTCCGGCGGTTCCCAGCCCGGCCTGCCGGATCAGCGATCGAAACGCAGGCCGAAACTCGTCGGCCACCAGGTCGCACGCGTCCGTGCCCACTATCTCCTGCGTCCCGCTCGCCCCAACCATGGCCAATCCCGCCGCATTGATGGTCCGAACGACCCCATTGAGATCCAGCACCTTCACGCACTCCGGTTCCGCCTCGACGATGGCGCGCAAGAGCGCCTCACGTTCCGCGAGTTCCTGCTCCAATCGCCGCCGTCCGGTGATGTCGCGAAGAATGACCGTATAGTACCGATGTCCGCTCACCGCGACTTGCGAGATCGCCGCCTCGATGGGAAATTCGATTCCATCGGCCCGCAGGCCCACCACCATGCCCAACGCACCCATCTGACGATTCGTGATGCAGGAGCGGCCGAACTGTCTGATGTGTTCCGTATGGGCCGCACGAAACCGCTCGGGGATGAGCTGATTCAGCGGTTGTCCCAGCACCTCATCGGCTTGCCACTTGAACATCTGTTCGGCCGCCTGATTAAAGAGGATGATGCGTTCCGCTTCGTCGATGGTGATGATGGCATCCATGGCCGATTGGACGACCCCTTCGAGCCGAAGCCGCTCCTCAAGCGTTTCCTCTTCAGCCCGCCGCTGGCCGGCCACCGCCCCCAGCACCGCCGCCTCGGCATGGGCCCTCGCCTGTACGGCCGCTTCCTTGGCCGACTCGGCTTGGGTCCGCTCCGCCTGCACCACCGTCAACTCGTGTGTCATCTGCTCGCGGGTCGCTGCGGCCTGGACCTGAGTCAGTCGACGGCTGACGAGCGCGACCGCAAAGGCCCACATGAGACCGATGCCCAGCAATCGATTGATGGCGGAATACAGGGGCAGGACACCGGGAGGCGAGACCGCATATCCCACGATGATCAAGAGGGTGATCACGCCGGCCCAATAGAGGGGGGCATGGATTCGCGAGGCAGACAGGGTCAAGGCCAACGGCACCGCATAGAGCAGCCATTCGACCACCCCGGACGGGGTCAGCAGGTCGAGGATGAAAATCGCCAGGGTGAGGATGATGGAAAGGCCGTACTCGGTCAGAAAAGACTTCTGGTGGGGAAACTGCACGCCGATGACTCCGAGCGGTGGCGCGGGAGCCCCTACTCGTCCGAGTGGGGCTTGCCTTCGATTTCGGCCAGTTTACGGTACAACGTCTTGCGGTCGATCCCCAACACATGCGCGGCTTGGTACTTGTTGCCGCCCGTCTTCTCCAGGATCTTGACGATGTATTCCTTCTCCACTTCGTGCAGCGGCAATGTCCGCTCGGCGGCTTCATCCAAGATCCGCCGGTCTCCGCGCGCACCCTGCACCGACGGAGGCAGATCGTCCGGCATGATCTTTTCGCCATGGCTCAAGGTCACGGCGCGCTCGATCACGTTTTCCAACTCGCGCACATTGCCCGGCCAGACATAATCGACCAACATGGCCAGCGCCGCTTCGCTGACACCCTTGACCTGCTTTCCCCGCGTCTGCGCGCATTTCTTCAAGAATGCATCCACAAGAATGGGGATATCCTCCCGACGCTCGCGCAACGGCGGCAAGCGCACCTCGATGACGTTCAGTCGGTAGTAAAAATCCTCCCGGAAGCGCCGATTCTTCACTTCGTCGCCGAGATTGAGGTTGGTGGCCGCAATGATGCGCACGTCGACGGGAATCGACTTGGTCGCACCCACACGACGGATCTCCTTTTCCTGAATCGCGCGCAGCAGCTTGGCCTGGAGCATGAGCGGGAGTTCGCTGATTTCATCCAAGAACAAGGTCCCCTTCTGGGCCTCTTCGAACAGGCCGCGCTTATCCATCTTGGCATCCGTGAAAGCGCCGCGCATGTGGCCGAAGAGCTCGCTTTCCAACAGTTGTTCGGGAATGGCGGCGCAATTGACCGGCACAAAGGGCGCGTCGCGCCGGTCGCTATTGTAATGAATCGCCTTGGCGACCAACTCCTTGCCCGTGCCGCTTTCCCCGGTAATCAACACATTGGTAGGACCGTCGGCCACCCGTCGAATCAAGTCGAAGATCGCCTGCATGGGCTTGCTCTTACCCAAGATCTGGTGAAAGCTGTATTCGCGGTGCACTTCCTTGCGCAGGCGGCTGACCTCGCGCCGAAGGGCCGCTTCTCGGATCGCCCGTTCCACGACCCGCACCAACTCTTCGGTCTTGACTGGCTTGGTCATGTAGTCGCTGGCGCCATGCCGCATCGCTTCCACGGCCGTCTCGACGGATCCGAACGCCGTCATCAGGATCACGCCGATATCCGGATAGGTCCGTTTGATTTCCGCCAACAATTCGGTGCCCAACATCCCCTTCATGCGGAGGTCGGTGAGAACCACGGCATAATCTTCTTCCATCAGGCGCTGGAGCGCGTCTTGTCCGCTCCCGACTCCTGTGCATTGATGTCCCCGCGCCTGGAGGACGTCGCAAACCAGACTCCGCATATCGGCGTCGTCATCGACCACCAGGACTGCGCCCCAATCTTCAGTCATAGAAATCCCTTTGTTGCTGGCCTCAGCCTAATCGGGTTGTTTCCCGGCGGTCAAGGGGCAGCATGCCGCAGCAGTCCCCTCTCCTCTGTCGCCAAATGCCCCAATTGCGGTCCCTGGCGAGGACCGTTAGGAATGGAGGATGCGGGACAGAGGAACCTCCGGCGCGCCGGTCTCTGAGGTCGATAAACGGCACTGCTCTTGCGTCTTCTGCAATGAAGCGTGGAGGTATGTCATGGATGACCAACCGTCGGAACTGGACCAGCGGCAGACCTCGCCCGCTGCCCCGGTCGTGTTGACTCCCGTTCCGATAGTGCAAGGCCAGGGCCAGAAGCAGGTCGTCGTCCTGACCCCCCAGTCTGCGACCGGCCGCAAGCGGCGGCGCCTCCTCATGTTGGGCGGTCTCGGTATCCTGCTCGTGCTGGGAGTGGGGCTGTGGTACTGGTCCAACGGGACCGTCACCCATCTCTACAAAACACTGCCGGTCGATCGCGGGCCCATCACATCGCTGATTACGGCCACCGGCGCAGTGAATCCGGTCATCTCGGTTCAAGTGGGCAGCCAAGTATCCGGCAAGATTGCTCGCATTTATGCCGACTTCAACTCCGTGGTCCGGGAAGGCCAGGTCCTGGCGTCGATCGATCAGAAGCCCTACCAGGCGAAGGTCAGTCAGGCCAAGGCCGCGCTGAAAAGCGCCCTGGCCAACTTGGCCAAGGCCCGCAACATGGTCGCGCAACGCAAACTCGAGCTGGACCGCATCGCCACCCTGCGCGCCCAGCAGTTTGTCGCGCAATCTGACCTGGACCTGGCTCGGACCAGCCATCGCGACGCGGAAGCGCAGGTGGATCTCACGCAGGCTCAGGTCGACCAGGCGAAGGCCACGCTGGCCTCGGCGGAGCTGGATCTCGGGTACACGACCATCATTTCGCCGGTAAACGGCACGGTCGTGTCACGCAATGTGGAGGAGGGGCAGACCGTCGTGGCGAGTTTCCAAACACCCACGCTGTTCGTCATCGCCCAGGATCTGACCCGCATGCAGGTCATCGCCAACGTCAGCGAGTCCGACATCGGAGGCGTCACGGAAGGAAAGTCGGCGGACTTCCGCGTCGATGCCTACCCGCGGGAGTCGTTCCACGGCACCGTGACGCAGGTGAGAAACGCTCCCATCAGCATCCAGAACGTAGTGACCTATGACGTGGTCATCTCCGTGGAAAATCCGGACCTGAAGCTCAAACCCGGCATGACCGCCAACATTACGATCGTCACCGCGCGCAACGAAAACGCCCTGCGAACGCCGAACGCGGCCTTGCGGTTCCGTATGCCCGGGGCAACGACGGACCGTAAGACGCCCCAGGTGTGGATCCACACCATGAATGGGCGCGTCCGACCCGAGCCCATCACCGTCGGGATCGCGGATTCGTTGTATACGGAGATCCAGTCCGGAGGGGTACACGAGGGCGATGAGGTGGTCGTAGGCCTGGCCACACCGGACAACAATACACAGGAAAAACTTCCGCCGGGTTTCGAAATCGGGCCGAAGATGCGTTAAGGCCTTCGGGCTTCAGAAGGTGCGATCGATGGGCTTTCTCTGGCTCACCATCCAGTCTGCCTTACGCGTGCTACGGCGCAATCCTCTGCGCGCCGGGCTGACCATGCTCGGCATCGTCATCGGGGTCGGTGCGGTGGTGGGCATGGTGAGTCTCGGCCAGGGCGCCACCGCCTCCGTTCAGCGGGAAATCGCCAGTCTCGGCACCAACGTGCTCATCGTCATTCCCGGCGCCACGACCGTCACCGGCGTCCGCGGCGGCCTCGGCACCGTCTCGACTTTGACCGTGGAAGACGCCCGTGACATTGAAAAACGAGTGGGCGACGTGAGCCTGGTGACCTATGCCACCAGGTCGGTGCTGCAGGTCGTGCATGAGCACAAAAATTGGAACACGGTGGCGCTCGGCACAACCGCGAACTTCCCTGACCTGCGCAACTGGCCGATTGCCGACGGGAACTTTTTCACGCAAGCGGACGAAGACGCAGCCACCAAGGTCGTGGTGCTCGGGAAAACGGTCGCCGACAACCTCTTCGAGCGGGGCGAAGACATCATCGGTTCACAGATTCGCATCAAGAACGTGCCGCTACGCGTGATCGGCGTCCTCGCCTCCAAGGGACAGTCTCTGTCCGGCCAGGACCAGGACGATGTCGTCATCCTGCCCTTCACGACCGCCGAACGGAAGGTACTGGGAACCAAGTTCCTCGGAACCGTCGGCATCATCATGGTCGCCACCCACCACCGCTACAGCATTCCGACCGCCATGGAAGAGATCTCGGAACTCCTTCGCGCCCGCCACCGCATTCACCCGGCCGAGGAGAACGATTTTACGATCCGCACCATGGAAGACGTGGCCAAGACCGTCGCGGGGGCCAGCCGCACCATGATGGTGATGCTGTTGAGCATCGCCTCCATTTCGCTCGTCGTCGGCGGTATCGGGATCATGAACATTCTCCTGGTATCGGTCACGGAACGGACCAGGGAGATCGGCATCCGCATGGCGGTCGGGGCGAAACGTGGCCACATCCTGTTGCAGTTTCTCGTGGAGGCGGTGATCCTCACGGCCATCGGCGGAGTGGCCGGCGTGATCTTCGGCATTGCCGGGGCACGGCTCCTGACCCGCATGATCGGCTGGCCGACCATTATTTCCTCTCAAGCCGTGGCGGTCGCCTTTCTTTTCTCGCTGGTCGTCGGCGTGTTCTTCGGCCTCTACCCGGCCAACAAGGCCTCGCGCATGAATCCGATCGAAGCGCTGCATTATGAGTAGGCGTTTGCGTGGAATTCCCAAGCACTCGTCGTCGGTGACGGCTGGTAGGATTGCGTGAGGCAAGTATCTTCGCTACAGTACCGCGCAATCGCGCAGGCCCCACCAGATACGAGGAATAAGCCCAGGGCTCCGTGTTCGATGTTTCAGGCGACCATTGAGGGAGTTTCGCCATGAGGCGAGGGATTCACTGCGTGTTGCTGGTGTGCGTCCTCGGCTTCCCCGGCATTTCCCCCGCCCAGGTGCATCCGCCGACGACCTCACTTACCGCAGAAGTTCCGGGAGGGCAGACCCGCGAAGCGCCGGTGATCTATCAAGGTGAATCTTTATTCACGCTCCATCAGAAAGTCGGATCCTTCACGCCACAGGATCGCGCCAACGCAATTCGAGATCGCCTGACACAGATTGCCAACGCGCCGTTCACGAACTTCGACGCGATTACCATCGCCGAAACCGAACACGGGACCGACATCGCACTCGACAGCATGGTGCTGCTCACGGTGACCGATGGCGATGCCAGACCTTACGGCCGGCACCGACAGGACCTGGCCCGGGAGTATGCCGGCAAACTGCGCACGGTGCTGCACAAGGCACACAAAGAGCTGAGCCTGGAAACATTGCTCATGGAAGGTGCCCTGGCGGTGGCGGCGACCGCGGTGTTAGCAGCGATCCTGTTGACGTTCCACAAGGTATTTCCCAAGATTCACCACCGCATCAAGCGCTGGGAGGGTAGTTACATCAAGGCGGTCAAGATCCAGCGGGTTGAAGTCTTTTCTGCTGAGACACTCACGCGGCAGGTCATCGCAGTCGCCAACGGTGTGCGATTCGCGCTGACTATCGTGATCGTCTATGTCTATCTCACGACCGTGCTGGGCCTCTTCCCCTGGACACGACAACTCGCCACCAAGCTGGTGCAGGCCGTGGTCGCAACGCTCACGACCATCGCCCAGGCCTTCCTCAGCGCCCTGCCCGACTTTGCGGCAATCATCGTCATCATCATGGTGACGCGGTACGTCATCAAGTTGATTCAGATGGTGTTCAACGGTATCCAGCGGGGAGCGATCACTTTTGCCGGCTTCCATCGCGATTGGGCCGACCCGACGTTCAAGATCATCCGCTTCCTCGTCATCGCGTTTGCAGCCATCGCCATATTTCCATACATCCCCGGATCCCAATCGGAAGCCTTCCGCGGCGTCTCGGTCTTCCTCGGAGTCTTGTTCTCCCTGGGCTCGGCAGGCGCCGTCAGCAATGCAATCGCCGGCATTATCCTCACCTACATGCGTCCCTTCCAACTCGGAGATCGCGTCAAAATAGCCGACACCGTCGGCGACGTGACGGAGAAAACATTGCTCGTCACCCGCATTCGAACCATCAAGAACGTCGACATCACCGTTCCCAATTCACTGATTCTCGGCGCACATATCATCAACTACAGTTCCACATCCCTGTCTGCCCCTCCTCTCATCCTCAACACGTCGGTGACCATCGGGTATGACACCTCGTGGCGGACGGTCCATAACCTACTCAAGAACGCCGCACTGGCAACCAGAAATATTCTCTCAGACCCGGAGCCGTTTGTGTTGCAAACCGCGCTCAATGACTTTTATGTGACGTACGAGTTGAATGCCTATACCGGCGCCCCAAACCAGATGGCCGTCACCTACTCGGACCTCCACCAGAACATTCAGGACACCTTTAATGAAGCCGGGGTGGAGATCATGTCTCCGCACTACGCGCAGGTGCGCGACGGCAACAAAACCACGATCCCGGAAGACTATTTGCCTGCAACCTATCAAGCGCCCGCACTTCGCATCCAAACCGTGAATAGCCTTCTGGGAAGCCCATCACCTACAGCGGTCCCACCGAAATCTACGACGTCATGACCCGACCGTTCGACACGCAGACAACTGAGATCGTACAAGGGCGAAGCCTCCTGTCGCATCAAACGGACTAAGCCCAACGAAGCAGAACTTGCCATGGCCAAGGTGATTCAGAGCGGGGAACCTCGGGTCATCATCACACCCGACACCTGGTCTCCCTTTCAAACCTTGACGGTACGTTTCGGGCTCGCGCTCCTCTTGTTCCTCCTGGTCTTCCTCCTCCTCTGGCTCGATCGGGACGGCCTGCAGGACCAGATCGACGGGCACGTATCCCTCGCCGACGTACTGTACTTCACCATGATCACCATCACGACCGTGGGGTACGGCGACATCGTTCCGGTATCGACAGGAACCCGCTTGCTGGACGCGTTGGTCATCACTCCCGCTCGGTTGGTAATCTGGTTTCTGTTTCTTGGCACCGCCTATCAGTTGATCATTCGGCAATACATGGAGGGGTACCGTATGGCAAAGCTCCGCGCAGCCCTGAACCACCACCTCATCATCTGCGGATTCGGCCACACGGGGCAATCGACGGTGAAGGAGCTGCTCGCCAGGGGGACGCCCACCGAGCAGATCGTGGTCATTGATCAGAGGGAGGAGCGGGTTCGTCTGGCTGGGTCGATGGGCGTCGCTGCCTTTCAGGCCGACGCGGCACAGGAAACGGTTTTAAAGGACGCCGCCATCCACAAGGCCAAGGCCGTCATCATCTCAGCGGGCCGTGACGACTCGAATGCCTTGATGCTCTTGACTGCGCGACATCTGAACCCCACCGTGCGCATCATTGTCAGCGCCAAGCAAGAAGAGAACGTCAAGCTGCTCCGGCAAGGCGGAGCCGACGCCATCGTGTCGCCCGCAACCTTCGGCGGCTATATTTTGGCCGCTGCCGTCGATCACGGACACATGGTGCATTACTTGAACGACTTACTGACCGCCGGGGGGCACATCCGCTTGATCGAACGTCCGGTGCGCCCCGAAGAAGTCGGCAAGAGAGCGGAACAGCTGAAGCCTGACCTCTTACTCCAATTGTACCGAGGCACGTCCATGATTCCGCTCTTCGAGTTAGACCGGATCGGGGGGCTGCAACAGGGCGACATCCTGGTGCTCCTGACAGCCGCAATCAAGCCCACGCATGCGACGGATCTGTCTTCCTGAACCGGCGTCGTCGGCTTTCTTGAACCCAGGCGTCGTTGCGCGGGCCTGCGGAATGGGATCCGGGAACCGCATCGTGTCAACCACCTGCCACCTGCTGTTCCGCGTGGTAGGAGCTGCGCACCAGCGGGCCCGATTCGACATGGCGAAAACCCATGGCGAGGCCTTCTTCTTTCAACAACGCAAATTCATCAGGGTGATAAAACCGTGCGACCGGCAGGTGCTCCTTCGTCGGTTGGAGATATTGCCCGATGGTCATGATGTCGCAATCGACTGCGCGGAGATCCCGCATGACCTCGCGGGCTTCATCCGTCGATTCGCCCATGCCGACGATCAAGCCAGACTTGGTCGTCATCCCCATCTGCTTGGCGCGGCCCAGCAGCTCAATCGACCGCTGATATTTCCCTTGCGGGCGGATCGAGGGAAACAACCGCCGGACGGTTTCGATATTGTGGTTCAGAATGTCGGGCTTCTCCGCGGCCACCGTCGCCAGGGCGGCTTCGTTGCCTTCGAAGTCCGGAATCAACACCTCGATCGTGCAACTGGGAATCAACCGTCGGATCTGGCGGAGGGTTTCAGCAAACACCGACGCGCCGCCGTCCGCCAACTCATCCCGATTCACCGACGTAATGACGGCATGTCTCAGGTTGAGGGCCTGGACCGCTTCCGCCACGCGTAACGGCTCGTCGTGATCGACCGCATGCGGCCGGCCGGTGGCCACCGAGCAGTAGTGGCAGCGTCTCGTGCAGATGTCGCCGAGGATCAGAAAGGTTGCGGTGCGGGCATTCCAACATTCCCACACATTGGGACAACGCGCCTCCTCGCAAATCGTGTGGAGGTTCAGCCGATCCATCGTCTTGCGAATGTCGTGATAGTCCGGACCGGTCTGCAGCCGAACCTTGAACCAGGGAGGCAGACGCCGTGCGTTCGTAGCACCGGCCGCCTCGTCGGCAGGGCGCAGGGTCGAGAGGGGGATGAAGCTCATGAGATCTCCTCCGACCCGGCGAGTTCCTGTGGATGTTCCAACACCCGCTTGACCTCTTTCAAAAACTGCGCACCCTGCACGCCATCGATCGCGCGATGGTCGCAGGAGAGCGTCACCGTCATCCGCCGTCCCGCCGTCACCACCCCCTTCGTGACAACCGGCACATCGCGAATCGCCCCCACCGCCAGCGACGCGGCCTGTGGCGGCATCAGCACGGCAATGAAGTTGTCCACGTCGTACATACCGAGGTTGGAGATCGAAAACGTGGCCCCCGCATACTCCTGCGGTTGCAGTCGTTTCTGCCTGGCCCGTTCGATCAGCGCACGCGATTCGGCCGAGATGGTGCTGAGCGGCTTCGTCCCACAATCCCGGATCACGGGCGTGATCAAACCGTCCTCCATCCCGACAGCCACACCGATATCAATCTGGCCGTGGCGCCTGATGGCCTCGCCCGTAAAGGAGACGTTGACCTCCGGATGCCGTTGGAGCGCCAGCGCCGACGCCTTGATGAGCAGATCGGTGACGGAGGGATGGCCATGACGTTGCGCCTTGAATCGGTCACGAAAACGTTCAGCGGGCTCCATGTCGATGTCGGTCGAGAGATAAAAATGCGGTACCGGCGCCTTGCTCTGCACCGTGGTCCGGGCGATGGCTTTGCGCATCTGGCTCAACGGTTGATCGACGCCGGGCGGCAACAGCGACGCCCCGTCGGCTTGGGCCTTCAGCACATCCTCCTCCAGGATTCGCCCGCCGGGCCCGGTGCCGCTAATCCCAGCGAGGTCGAGTCCCCGTTCAGCCGCCAAGGCCTTAGCGCGTGGAGACGCGATGGGGCGGGCGCCTGCCGCAGAAGTGGATGGTACAGCGACCGGTTTCGTTGAGGACGCCGCGACGGGGCTCGTCTTCGTCTGGATCAAAGGCGCTGCGGTCACGCCGTCGTTCAGGGCGGCGGTCAGGTCATCGTCCGCCTCGCCGATCACGGCGATGAGCGCGCCTGACGGCACGGTCTCCCCCTCCCGCACCAGCACCTTCCGCAGGATGCCGGGCGCAAAGGCTTCCAAGTCCATGACCGCCTTGTCCGTTTCAATCTCGGCGATCACCTCGCCGGCCTGCACGGGCTCGCCTTCCTGTTTCTTCCAAGCCAGGAGCACGCCCTCTTCCATGGTATCGGTCAGTTTCGGCATAACGACGCGACTAGCCATGGTGCCCCCTTCCCGTACACAGTGCCGTGACCGCCTCCACCACCCGTGAGGCGTCGGGAATCGCAAGGTCTTCCAACGGCCGGCTGTAGGGCATGGGAACGTCTTCGCCGGTCACCCGGACGATCGGCGCATCAAAATAATCGAATGCCGCTCCATAGAGGCTGTCGGCGATCTGTGCTCCCAACCCGCAAAAGCGCCACCCCTCCTCGACGATGACCAGACGCCCGGTCTTCTTGATCGACGCGACGATGGTCGGCACATCCAGCGGCTTGAGGGTACGCGGGTCGATGACTTCCGTCTCGATCCCCTCGAGGCTCAACCGCTCGGCAGCCTCCAGTGCCACCAGCAACATCTTCGAGTAGGCGACGATCGTCACGTCGCTTCCGGCACGTTTCACGTCGGCCACACCGAGCGGAATGGTGTAGTCGCCGTCCTGAATCTCGCCCTTCGTGCCATAGAGTAACTGCGCCTCGATAAACACGACCGGATTGGGATCGCGAATCGCGCTCTTGAGCAGCCCTTTGGCATCGTGCGGCAAGGCCGGCGCCACTACCTTCAAACCCGGCACATGGCAGAACCACGCCTCCAGACTTTGCGAATGTTGAGCCCCCAGTTGATGGGCCGCGCTCCCAGGGCCGCGAATCACGAGGGGAACCGAGAGTTGGCCGCCGGACATATACCGAATCTTCGCGGCATTGTTGACGATCTGGTCGAGCGCGACGATGCCGAAATTCATAGTCATGAGTTCGACGATCGGACGCAGCCCGGCCATGGCAGCTCCGATGGCCAGCCCAGTGAAGCCCGCTTCCGTGATCGGGGTATCGATGACCCGCTGTGGGCCGAACTCCTCCACAAACCCTTTACTCACCTTGAACGCGCCTTGGTAATAGCCGACTTCTTCGCCGATCAGAAAGATGCGTGAATCCCGACGCATCTCTTCGCGCATCGCCTGGTTGAGCGCTTCACGATAGGAGAGCACCATGGTCAGACCTCGCCCTCGACCAGAATGTCCGTATGCAGTGCGGCCGGGCACGGAAAGGGGCTCTCGTCGGCAAACTTGACGGCCGCCGCGACCCTATCCCCCACCTCCTGCTCCAGCTGTTTGAAGTCCGCTTCGGTACCGAGCTGCCCCCGCAGAATCGTGTCCTTAAGCAACCGAAGCGGATCGCGTCGCCGATGCTCCTCCACTTCTTCCTTGGTGCGATAGTGACCATGTGCGGGATCGGCCATGGAGTGGCCCATGAACCGATAGGTCATGGCTTCGATAAAGAAGGGGCCGTGGCCCGCCCGCACCTGATCCACCACTGTGCGCATCAGCGATCGGACGGCCAAGACATCCATGCCGTCCACCCGTTCGGCCATGATGCCGTAAGACCGGGCGGTCTCCACCACATCGGCATAGAGCGCGATGGCCCGCTCCACCGGCGTCCCCATCCCGTATCGGTTATTTTCGCAAATAAAGATGACGGGCAATTTCCAGAGGGCCGCCAGGTTGAACGCCTCGTGGGCCTGGCCGCTGGGTACCGCACCCTCGCCGAAAAAGCAGACCGTCACCAGATCCTGCTTTTGATATTTCGCAGCGAAGGCCAGGCCGGTCGCCAGCGGAATGTGGCCGCCCACGATGGCATATCCGCCCATGAAGCGATTGGGTGCGTCGACCAGATGCATGGACCCGCCCTTGCCTTGACACAGTCCCGTCGCCTTCCCAAAGAGTTCGGCCATGACCTTGCCCGGATCAGAGCCCCGTGCCAAGCAATGCCCGTGGTCGCGATAGGCGCTGATGACATAGTCGTCGGGGCGAAGCGCAGCCACGGCTCCGACGGCGATGGCTTCTTCCCCGATGTAGAGATGAAGAAATCCGGCGATCTTCGCCAGGGCGTACATCTCCGCCGACTTCTCCTCGAATCGACGGATCAATAACATCTGGCGATACAGCGACAGGAGATCGACGCGATCCATGCCGCCCATTATGCATGGGCATAGCGAGGCGACTCAACCCCACCGTACCGAGTCCGAGATGGCAGGAAAACGGGCAGAGAGCGGAAGGAAAACGAACGGACGAAGGCGGCCCGGACGCGAGCGAGATACCGCGGCGCCCGGGCGAGAGAAGGTTACTTCACCTTGGAAAAATCGGCGTCGAACTGGATCTGTTGCCCGTCCTGCAACGTCACCACCACCGTGGTCTTCGCGTTGGGATCAAACGTGTCATACCCAAACCGGGCCGTAAAGCGCGACCGATAGGCCGGTCCTGAGCCTTCGTTCTTTCTGCCTCGATCGGCAGGACTGATGTCGATAGGACGAATATTTTTCCCTTTTTGCTGGAAGACGATGTCGGCCTTCTCGGCAAAATATTCGTCGTCCCCGCACAGCTGCACTTCGACTTCCATGTTCGGCATGTCGATGACCTTCTGAATGAATTCATCGGGCATGCGCACTTCCTTCTTCTGCTTCTTCGACTCAGCGGCTTCTTGGCGCCCGAACGCTTCGAGGCGATAGCGCTTGGTGCGCAGAATGGCGCTCGCTCCACAGCTGTCCTTTTCCGGGTCCGCTCCGACTCTGGTAGTGAGCGAGGCCTGCTGCAGGACCTTCTTGACGTCTTCCGGCGAATTCGCCTTTTCCATGGGAATCCGACCGACTTCCAAGGCTTGTTTCGCCTCTTCAGCGGAGAGCTTCACGTCGATGGCCGACGCCAACCCACCGATGCTCCACATCACCGACCCGACGACCACCCCCGCCATCCCACGGATACTCAAAGCTCGCATGAGGACCTCCCTGGCGCAATGCCGAACAATGGGCCGCATTGTAATGGGATGCGGAAGACCTTTTCAATCTCAAGACCGAATCGGTGAGGCAGCGAAATGACTCCAGTTGGGATAGGGTTGGCGAGCATAGAGTCGGTCGATATCGACCGAACAAGACAGGCCCCGGCGAACCAACATCTCTGCAGTCAACCGCAGCGGGAGGCCCACGGCCGCCGTGTAATCGCCGTCGATCCGCTCGATCAGCGCCCTCGCCTCACCTTGAATGGAATAGGCGCCCGCTTTCCCAAGACTTTCTCCCGTACGCAGGTATCCCGCCAAGGCTTCTTGTTCGAACGGTTTCATCGTGACCCGAACGGTTGCTACTCGAACCTCGAGCGGCTCCGAAACCGGCCCCACCAACGCCACCGCCGTATAGATGCGATGGGTCCGGCCGGCCAGCTTGGTGAGCATGGCTTCGCCTCCGCCAAGTCTCGCGGCTTGCCCAACACCTCATGGCCCAGGCTGATGAGTGTATCGCTTCCGATGATGAGGGCTTCGGGGTGCTCAGCAGCGCACGAGCGAGCCTTGCCTGCCGCAAACTCCATGGCCTGCCGCTCAGCCGGTAGGTTCGGCACAACCCGTTCCACAAAGGAGGGCTCGACGATGTCAAACGGCACCCCCAAGAGGGCCAGCAGTTCTTTCCGTCTGGGTGAGGTGGAGGCGAGGATCACCCGCATGGGGCTAGGTGGCACAAGGCTCTCCGCAAAATTCTGCGACGACCGCTTCGACATCCCGTACCGAGCACACTTGGAACATCTTGGCCCTCATGGCCGCAGCACGAGGGAAACCTTTACAGTACCAGCCCAAGTGTTTGCGCATGGAGGAGAACCGCTCAAGCCCGGCGATCGCTTCATACTGTCGCGCATGATCGACCATGATGTGCATTCGTTGCGCGATCGACACGCGAGGCTCCCACGCCCAACCAGGCAGGGCGGTCACGTCCCCCTGCGTCCGCCAGGCTTCGCGAGCCCGCTCCTTCTCGCGGAAAAACCACGGCGCGCCCAACGTCCCACGCCCGATCAAGACACCCTGAACCTGGCTATCGGCCACGCGCCGGAGAGCGTCCACCAGAGTATGGACATCCCCGTTTCCCAGGATCAGCGTGCCCGTGCCGCGCGCCACCTTGGCCGCAGCCGCAATGGCCGACCAATCGGCGGCGCCGCGGTACATTTGCTCAAGCGTCCGACCGTGCACCGTGATGGCGGCCGGTCCCACGGCTAATAAATGCTCCACCCACCGCTCCACCACGACACAGTCAAATCCCAATCGCGTTTTGATCGACAACGGCAGACGTCTTCGCGGAACCACCGGCGATCCGGTGCGTGCGGTATTCATCGTCCGAATGCAGTCCAAGCGCGACGGCTTGAATCCCAGTCCGTCGATGGACTGACCCTCAGCCCAATCATCGAGCCCCTGTTTGGTCGCGCGAAGGATCGCATGGGCGAGATCCGGCGTCTTGATCAGGGCCGCCCCCGATCCTGAAGCAGCCACGTTCTTGGACGGGCAGCCCATGTTGACATCGAGACCGTCGAAGCCCAATTCGCAGACCACCTGGGCCGCCCGATAGAACAGCGCCGGGTCCTTGCCGTAGAGCTGCGCCACGATCGGCCGCTCGGCTTCGCTGTAGATCAAGGTCGACATGAGCCGTTCGGGGCCTCGACAAATGTCACTGACATTCGTGAACTCGGTGAACGTCACATCGGGCCGTCCCTGTGCGGCGACCATTCGTCGAAACGCGGCATCGGTCACCCCGTCCATCGGGGCCAGTCCGAAAATCGGGTGCGGCAGCGCATCCCACACACTCATGCGCGTACCTCGGTCGAATCGATGGGCTCATTCGCCAGACGATAGGCCGATCGCAGCTCCTCGGCTTCGGTCATGACCGTTTCGGCGACGGGGGGATAGATCGAAGCAGCGAACTCGGCGAAGCGATCGATCTTCAGCAGGAAGAAGTCATAGTCCTCGACCGCCGGCCTGGGCCGCTCGAACCAAAAGGGGATGAATCCCTCCAAGGACTTGCTCGCTGCCCCAAGTAAACGACAGGTTTTGGGAAACATGTCCACCAATTCGCCTCCCCAATGCAGGAGTTCGTTGGGCAGATAGGACTCGCGATAACGGTCGAGATCTTCGGTTGTTCCGCCGAGCAAGGCGCAATCCTTGCCCATCGGTTCGACATACGGAGTCGTGACCATGCGAACATATCTCTCATACTGGCGTGACACTGCCGCACGCTCATCGGCCGTCAGCCCGGCCTCGGCCGGCTGTGGCCCGCCGGCCTGAGTGTCTTCGGGGACCGCGAAGCCGGCAACCCCGCTCACCTCACGGTGACGAACCTGCGCCTCAAATCGGCTCACGAATCGCCCGAACTCAGTCACGATCGTGCCGACCGATTTGGTATCCACTTCCAATGCCACTCCCTTAAGAAAACCCAACCCAGGATGGGCCAGCACCTGCTCCAACAGGTCGAACAATACATCAGGAATCGGAGCCCCATGCGCATCGATCCAGAGTGGCGGTGCAGGCTCACGCTCCTGTCCGGATCGCGGCCAGGCCTCCGCTGCGGCAAGGCCCGCGACATGGATCTCCACGACCCGGTCAAGGGGGAAGGCCTCCAGAAACTCTGCGGCAAAGGCCTGGAGCGATTGTTGTCGCCATGCTCCTGTATATCGGTAAACCGTCCACAGGTGTCCGATATCCAGCACCAAGCCACAGGGGGTCCTCTGGATCACCATGCGGAAAAAGTCGGCAATAGGCAGCGACCCGCAAGCGAAATAGGTCAACGGCGGCATTTCGAGCAGGACCAGGGGAGTGTGGCCCCCTTGCAACCGGACCTGTCGATCCAGTTGATCCTGCAAAAAGCAGAGGTTGTCGGCGGTGACGCGCGCCGACAGGTCCGAATACAATGGCGGCAAGTACGTCCCGAAGGCATATCCCGCCATATATTTTGTGGCACATTCGTGATTCAACCAGGCGCTTTCCAAAGCGGTGAGTTGGGCGCAGGCCTCGACCACCCCCCGCTGCCCTGAACAACTATCCTGAAAATCCGGCTGTGTCACCCACAACCCTTCCCCATGGTAGGTCAATTTCATGTCAGGCAACTGCCGGCGCACCCAGCGCAGGGCCACCGTGGTGGCTTTGAACATTTCCAGATAGTGGGGCACCAGCCCCACGTCCCGTAAGGCTGAAATGACTTCCATGACATCGGGGGAATACACATCGACGGACAGCCCCAAACCATGCGTGGCGATGCCTTGCGCCCGTTGTAAGAATTCCCTTTGCATCATGTCGCGTTTGTCATATTTTGAAACGACCGAACCGGCACGTAATCACTAATGACAGCAGTCTAAGCGCCGCCCCGCGTCCTTGACAAGGGAAGGAGCGATCTGAGTGACGGCACCATTCTGGTATACTTCCTTCCGTCATGGTCGTTGCCAAGCCAAACCGTCAGTTCCGATCGCGGCGAGAAACAGGTTTGAGCGATGACAAAGGCCGACTACATGTCCCGTGACCGATCCTCTCACTATTCAACTCCCATGGTGGCGCACATGATGACACCGGGCGTGGTCCAGATCCCCGGGGATGTCTCGGTAAGCGAAGCCGCCCTGTTGCTCGATCGGGAACAAATTCCTTGCCTGCTCGTCAAGGACACCGAGACGACCTTCGGCATCATGACCTCCGGAGACATCGTGAAAAAGGTCATCGCGCAGGGGTTGGAGCCCCATGATGTGGAAGTGCGTGCGATCATGTCGCAGCCGGTGCATTCCGTGGAATACGATCAACTCCTGAGTGATGCCACCAGCTTGATGGCCTCCACGGGAGCCTCGCTCCTGATCGTCACCAAACAGAGCCAACCCGTGGGCATCCTCACAGCCCGAGACCTCGCGTTGGCCCCTAAGCGTTGTGACACCTGCCTTCCCGCCACCGTACGCGTGACGGATGGCGACCAGGAGGGGGCGAAACACCTCGCGACCATCCGACAACTCAGCCATGTGGGGGCCTTGATCGAAAGCCGCACACTGCTCTTGCCCGGCACCACGGTCGTCCTCTCGTTCATCCTTCCAGGGGCGGATCTGAGCTTCTCCATCCGCGGCACGATTCTCAACAGCGGATATGAGCCCGACTGTGCGGCTACCTACACGGTCATGGGCGAGCCCCCGGAAGTCGACATTCAGTTCGCACCCATGGCGGCGTCCGATGAATCGAAAATTCGTGCGTGGGTCCTTCAGAATCTGCCACGACCTTCCGACCTCTCCTAATCTCGTCCGATGAATCTTTGCTTCGCCCGAATCGGATTGTTATGATTCGTTGCTCCGGCGATGTGCGAAGCGCTTCCCTTTAGAGGTGACTGTTATGAAAAGCCCGGCGGCCCGTTCCAAGCCCGTTCTGACCAAGGACGAGATCCTCGCACAACTCACCGTTCTGCTCGATCGCCCCGACGACGACATCCAGGCGGCGCTCATGAAGGAGATCCTGACGGGTGTGATCCGGCTGTCGGAATCGCACCTCGATGTCCTTGACCTGAAAATCGTCAATCGCGCGCTCAAGGAGCTTCGCCACGCGTTTCGCGTGTTCCAGGGATACCGCCAGCGGCCTAAAATCAGCGTATTCGGATCGGCTCGCACACCGGCGGACGACCCCAACTATCAATTGGCCTTCCAGTTCGCCCGGCGGATGGTGGAAGAGGGCTACATGACCATCACGGGTGGGGCTGACGGCATCATGCGAGCCTCGCAGGAGGGCGCCGGGCGAGAACACAGCTTCGGCGTCAACATCATGCTGCCCTTCGAGCAGGGCGCGAATGCCGTGATCGCCGACGATCCTAAACTAGTCACCTTCAAGTATTTTTTCACCCGCAAACTCATGTTTCAGAAGGAGTCGCACGCCATCGCGCTCTTTCCCGGCGGGTTCGGCACCCATGACGAGGGGTTTGAGATCCTGACGCTGGTCCAAACCGGCAAGAGCGACCCCAAGCCGATCGTCTGCCTGCAGGCTCCCGACTGCGACTATTGGGACCACTGGAATTCCTTCGTCACCGAGCAACTCCTGAAACGTCGGCTCATCAACGCGGAGGACCTCTCGCTGTTCACGATCGTGAATAATGTGGAGGATGCGGTCAACGAGATTCGCACCTTTTATCGACGCTATCACTCGCTTCGGTTCGTGGGGCGTCAATTGGCAATCAGACTGAAGACTCCCTTGACTGATCCGCAGGTGGCCGATATACAGGCACAGTTCAAGGACATCCTGGCGGACGGAGTCTTCGAACAGCGGCCGTCGCTGCCCGAAGAAATCGACGAGCCGAGCTTGAAGGATCTGGCGCGATTGACCTTTTCCTTCAATCGTCGGAGCGCGGGCCGCCTCCGACAGCTCATCAACCATCTCAACCAACTTCCGGCAAGCCCGTCGGAGTAACCCCCTTTAGTCTCCTGGGCGAACATGGTAAGGTGGGTTGCCCATGAGCGACACCGCCTTTCGTCACCTTTCCTCCGATCCCCCGACAGTAATTCTGTACCATGCGGAATGTGCGGATGGGTTCGGCGGCGCTTGGGCGATCTGGCACCGGTACCCTCAGGCCGACTACCGTCCCGTCAAACATGGGGAGCCTCCCCCCCCGGACCTTGCCGGCCAACACATCGTCATCGTCGATTTCAGTTATCCTCGACCGGTTCTGGAAACGATTGCCAAAACAGCGGGGAGCCTGGTGGTGCTGGACCACCACATCACAGCGGAGCAGGCGTTGGCCGACCTCCCCTATGCCCACTTCAATCAACAGAAGTCAGGGGCGGTGCTGGGCTGGGAATGGGCTCACGAGGGGGCGGTGCCGTGGCTCCTACGGTACATCCAAGACAAGGATCTCTGGCATTGGGTCTTGCCGAACAGCCGGGAAATCAGCGCGGCGATCGCCTCCCACCCCTTCAACTTTGAACTGTGGAATCGATTCGAGCAGCGTGAGCTGGAGCAGGAGGGGCGCGCGATTCTCCGGTATGAAAATGAACTCGTCACCAAACTCGCCGCCCATGCCGTTATGATGCACTTCGAAGGGGAGACGATCCCGGCCGTGCAGAGCGCGGTCTTGACCAGCCAGATCGGGGAACGGCTCTCAGCCGCTCACCCCTTCTGCCTGATCTGGCATGACCGTAACGGGCGACGGTACTACAGCATGCGCTCCCGCGAGACGGGGACGGACGTCGGGGCCATTGCGGCGTCCTTCGGCGGCGGGGGTCATACGCATGCTGCAGGATTTTCTGTTCCCCTGCAACCTGACGGCTCAGTTTCTCCCGATTCGCGGCTTCCCCGCCCCTGTCGATGACGATCCCGGCCCACAGGCGCTTCCATGCTGCCGCTGCACGACGATAATCCAACGACCAGCACACCGCTCGTCACCGTCACGCTGATTCTTGCCTGCGGCCTCATTTTCTTCTACCAAAGCTCGCTGCCGGCGACAGTCGGAGAAGCTTTCGTCTATCAATATGGCGCGATTCCCGCAGTGGTCCTTGGTCATGCGGCCCTTCCGCCGGAGATCATGACGATTCCTGCCTACTCGACCGTGGTCACCAGCATGTTCCTCCACGGCAGCTGGATGCACTTGATCGGCAATATGCTGTACCTCTGGGTCTTCGGCAACAACATCGAAGATGCGATGGGACATGTTCGGTTTATCTTCTTTTACGGATCCTGTGGGATCCTCGCAGCCCTCAGCCATGCCTTGACCGAACCAACCTCTACCGTTCCGATGGTCGGCGCCAGCGGCGCCATCTCAGGCGTGCTGGGAGCCTATCTCCTCCTATTTCCTCGCGCTCGGGTCCTGTTGCTCGCGCCGGTCGTCGGCACGACAACCGTCCCTGCCGGCCTGGCGCTGGGCTTTTGGTTCGTCATGCAGCTGCTCAGCGGGAGTGCCAACCTGGGCTCACAAGGCGGAGGGGTTGCATTCTTCGCCCATATCGGTGGGTTCGTTGCAGGCATGGCCTTGGTGGGGCTGTTCAAGCGACCGGAGGTGAGGTTTTTCGCACCGCCCTATCGGCGCAATTGGTACGACTGATACTCACGACCGTTCAGGCGTCGAGCACTTCTCGTACCTTCCCGGCCAATTCCCGCTGCCCATAGGGCCGCTGCAAGAAGTGCCTCCTGGCCCCGTGATGGCTCGCGACCGTGGCGTCAGGGAAACCGGACAGGAAGAGAGCTTTCATGGTGGGATGCTGCAACGCCAAACGTTGCGCCAATTCACCTCCGTTGATCTCCGCCATCGATAGGTGACTGACCGTGAGGTGAATCGGCCCCTGGTGTTGTTGTGCCAGGAGCAACGCCTCGACAGCCGATCCCGCTTCCAACACCTGGTAGTGGTGACGATGTAATGTCGCTGAGGTCAATCGCCTGACGATCTCATCCTCTTCGACCAGCAGGACTGTCTCATGGCCCTTCGACAGGGCCTCAGCCACGACGCCCGCCTCTCTCATGAGGCTTCTCCGTTCCACCAAGGGCGTATACACGAAGACCGTCGTGCCTCTTCCTGGTCGGCTCTCGACTTCGATTGTCCCTCCGTATTGCCGGACGATGCCATACACCAGCGTCAACCCGAGGCCGGCGTTCGCTTCCTTGGTAGAGAAGAAGGGCTCGAACATCTGGGATTGCACGTCCACGGTCATGCCTCGCCCACTATCCTGAACGGCAATCCGCACCATGCGACGTCGTGGATCCTTTTCAAGCTGCTCCGCCGGCAATTCCTCGCCCGTCACAATCTTCCACGCGATGGCAAGGCGCCCGCCCTCGGACATCGCGTCACGCGCATTGGCGACCAAATGCAACAGGACCTGTTCGAGGCGTTCCTGACTGAGTTCGACCAAGACTTCCATCTGCGCCGGTATCACCTGCAGATCGATGCGATCGGGCAGCATACTTTGCAGCGTCCCGCGCAACCCCTCGACGGCCGGCCCCAGCGCGAGGGTATCCCGAACCCCGGTGTCGTGGACACGCACGGCCAATAGTTGCGCGGTCAATACCGTCGCCCGCTCGCCGGCCCTGAGGATTTCTTGCGCCGCCGCATGCACGGGATCACCGGACCTCGTCTTCGACAGAATGATGCCGGTCTGACTGCCGATGACTGCGAGCGTTTCTCCGAATTCATGTGCCATCTTGGACGTCAGCCGCCCCACCACCTCGAACTTCTGCGCCTCCCGCAATTGCCGTTCCAGTCCGGTACGCGTCACCATGCCCTGGCGAATTTCTTGGTTCGCGCGGGATAATCCCTCTTTCAGTCCACGCACTCGCGTCTCCAGCTGTGCACGGCGCTGCTCCAACGCCTGTTCGGACTGTTTCAACCCTTGTACATTGGCTTCCAGCGATCGGCTGCGCCGGCGCTCCGTTGCGACCGTTTCCAGCATCAGGCCGTAAAACACGGCCATGATCAGTAGAATGGGAATGCCCAGGAGGTGCCCCACGTCCAGCGCACCGGCCTGCGCCGCATGTTCACCGACCAAAACACCGTAGCCGGCACAGATCACCAATGACGGGCCGATGAGCTGCCGGAGCGATGTGGCCGATGAGGCAATCAGCACCAACAAGAAATAGGTCAGGTATAACTCGGAGCTCGCATTTCCAGACAGGTAGATCGTGCCCGTCACCAGCACGGTATTGAGACTGATCAACGCTCCTGGGAACCAGGGGCGCTCCAGCAAGCCTCGTGGCAACAGCATGATCGCAGCGCTGATGACCACCAGACCCGCCGCGACGAGACGGCTGCCATGGTGACCGAACACCGTCTCATTGCCGACCAGCAACTCATAGGCCAGGATCCCCGCTACCAAACTTTGCAAGAACACCGTTCGAGTTCGCGTCCGACCAAGCAACATCCCGATGCCCGTCCATGCGGATGCCTTCATCGCTCGACCTGCCTTGGTTGGGAAAAAGATCCGACGGGGTTTGGGGGATCAGCAAGTCTCATACCCTTCGGGAAATGGGGGCGCAGCGGAGTTTGGGCCATGGAGGGGGTCCCACACCGTCCAAGAACGGCCAGCATCCTCCTCACCTATCACAAAACTGAACACCAGGCCGAAAGCCGAAGAAAGGGAAGCGTGGACGGGGACCGCCCCCCGCCTTCGTTCATGTCTTGGAAGGTGAGGCGGACCCGGAAAGACGGGAACGGAATCGCGAGGCGGCCTCGACGGCGCCGGGCACCGTTGGAGCGAGGAACGTCATGTGGCCCATCTTGCGTCGAGGCCGAGTTTCCCGTTTGCCGTAGAGGTGCAGCACGGCGCCGGGCTCGGCCAATACTTCTCCCAGTGACACGGCGTTCGTCACCATCCGCACCTCATCCCCGATCAAGTTCAACATGACCGCAGGGCTGAGCAACCGTGCCTCTCCCAAGGGCAACCCACAGAGGGCTCGGACTTGTTGCTCGAACTGCGAGACGGTGCAGGCATCCAGGGAGTAATGACCGGAATTGTGGGGTCTGGGGGCCACCTCGTTGATCAGAAGCCGTCCGTCCTCCATCAGAAACAGCTCGACACAGAACACACCCACCCCGTCCAAGGCCTGCACGGCACCACGCGCCATCATGGTCGCCTGTTCCGAGACCGCAAGCGTGAGAGCGGCCGGAACGATGGTCTCGCGTAAGATGCCTTCTTCGTGAATATTCTCCACCGGTGGGTACGTTCGCATCATGGCATCGGCTCCTCGCACCACCAAGACCGAAAGCTCTCGCTCGAAGGCCAGAAATTCTTCCACGACCCAACGCGCCCCAGGCCGTTGGGTCTGCGCCAACTCCCGCTGCACGGCGTCACAATCGCCAGCCTGATTAATTCTCCACTGTCCCCTGCCGTCGTAACCGGAAGTGGCGGTCTTGCACACCTGGGGATAGCCGAGCACCGCGTGGCGGCCGATTTCCTCAGGCGTCGTGATCACGCGAAACGCCGGGACCGCTAATCCATGAGTCTGCAGAAAGGTCTTCTGCTCGATCCGGTCCTGAATCACGCGAAGGACGGCACTCGAAGGCCGAACCGGCACGCTGCGCTCCAGGTGAGCGCACAGGTCACTCGGCACATTTTCCCATTCGTAGGTGACGGCACGGACCTGTTGCAGGAATTCGTTTCGCGCCGCGGAGTCCGCAAACGGCTTGGTGAGGGAATAGTCGGCCAGGCGATGGGCCGGCGCATGGGCATCCGGATCCCACACGGCGACCCCATACCCCATGCGGTGGGCGGCCGTTGCGAACATCGCTCCCAGCTGTCCCCCTCCCAAGACCCCCAGCATCGCTCCGGGCTCGATGGGCGGCACAGTCACGGGCGTGATCCCGCCCTCGGCATGCCTGGGGAGACAAACGGGGGAGCCAACCGCGCATCGTCCTGAGAATCGAGCACCCGCTGCGTCTGAGCGGCCCGAAACCGATCGATGCGCTGCCGAATCTTCGTGGAGCGCAAGGCAAGGATTTCTGCAGCCAGAAGCGCGGCATTCTCCGCACCACCGATCGCCACCGTTGCCACGGGGATGCCTCTAGGCATCTGGACGATCGACAGCAAGGAGTCCAGTCCGCGAAGGTTTTCGGTGGGAATGGGAACGCCGATGATGGGAAGCGAGGTCTTAGCCGCCAACATGCCCGGCAGGTGCGCCGCCCCTCCGGCCCCGGCGATGATCACTTGCAGACCGCGCGTCCGTGCTTGTTCGGCATAGGCAAAGAGGCGATCCGGCGTACGATGCGCCGAGACCACCAACAATTCGTTGGCGATGCCGAGCTCGTTCAAGAGCGCAACAGCTTTTTCCAAGATCGGAAAATCGGACGTACTTCCGCCGACTATTCCCACGGACACTCGCCCGACCGCAGCCTGTCTCGACATATCAGCCACCACCCGTACTCCCATCCCAGAGGCGGCGCAAACCTTATCCGTTCTCGGGGCGCAGGGTCAAGCCGCGCCGCTACGAAACCGGCGATCGAATTGACCAAGCTCTCGACAATCCTCTATGATGGCCAGTGGCATCATCGGTCATGACTGGTGCGCGGAGGGATTCGTGCAGCGCATTCGCGAAGGACTCAAGATTCGACTTCGCTCGCTCGTCACCCAGCGCACCGGACTGGACGAAATGGCGGTCGATGACCTGGCGACATCGACCAAGCTCCAGTCCTGGGAAGCAGTTCAGATTCCCGAACGACTGCGGTTTTCCTCTCGCCTCGCCCTCCTTCTCGTCGCATTGTTCGCCCTCATCGTCGCCTTCGTGCCCTGGACCCAGACCATTACGGTAACCGGTCAGCTCTCCGCCTATACGCCGTTTGAGCGGCCTCAGGACGTGGAGTCGCAGATCACCGGGCGTATCAAGAAATGGCACGTCTTTGAAGGTGTGCGGGTCAAGGCCGGCGACGTCATCCTGGAACTGGACGACTACGATCCAAACTTCATGGCGCCCGATCTGCTCACCTTGTTGGAACAACGCAAACACGCACTGGAAGACACCCGGAAGGCCGCCTTGAGCCGCGCGGATCAGTTGGATAAGCGCATCAAGGAAATGCAGAACCTCGTCAAGGCCGCGGTTCCGTCCGCCGGGGCACGGGTGTTGGAAGCCGAAAGCAAGGTCCGGGAGGCGCGACAGAAAGTCGAGGCGGCCAAGATCGCTGTGGCCACCGCCGAGCTCAACGTCGAACGCCATCAGCAGCTCGCCGTTCAAGGACTGGTGTCGCAGCGCGAATTGGAATTGACGATCCAAGCCGCCATCGCCAGCAAGGCCGACCTCCAGGGTGCGCAAGCCAACCTCAGCGCAGCCGAACAGGGGATGCGGGCCCTGAGCTTCGGACGGGAGCAAGTCAGCGCCGAAGTACTCCAGCGGCTATTGGATGCCGAGGCGGCGCGTGATGCCTCGATCGCGGAAGCGGCCCGAGCAGCCGATCAATTGGCGGATGTGTCGTTGCGCTTGTCCAATGCCAATCAACGGCGCATCGCCAGCCGTATCCTGGCACCGATCGACGGAACCGTAGTGAAGATGGCTCAGGCCGGAGCCGGCGAAACGGTGCGCCCCGGGGAAAAATTGGTCCGGATCTCGCCCAACAGCACGGACAGGGCCATCGAAATGGTTGCCGACGGCATCGACGCCCCCCTGCTGAACGTGGGACGCAAAGTCAAAATTCTGTTCTATGGGATCCCCGCGATTCCGCTTCCGGCTTGGCCGGAAATCATGGCGGGCACCTATAACGGGGTCATCAAGGTCATCGACCAGGTGGACGACGGCAAAGGGAACTTTCGCTTCTGGGTCGTCCCCGACCTGGAAGAACGTCCATGGCCCCCGCAAGAGCACGTTCGTCAAGGCACCAAAGCCATGGGCTGGGTCATCCTCAACCGCGTCCCCCTCTGGTACGAACTGTGGCGCCGGTTCAACCTGTTTCCGCCCGACTACCAGGAACGCCCTCCGAGCCTGATCGATACGCTCTTGCCAAAAGCCGGGCGAGGCGCCAAGTAGCACGCCTCCTCATCGGCAATCATGCCGGGACTCCCGACGCCCCGAACGCTCACTCTTCGCCTTGCACATAGAGAAAGGAGTGCCTTTCATGAAAATGCATGTATGGATCGGTGTCATGGCTGCCTGTGCGCTGACGTGGCTGCCCCACGACACTATGGCCGCCGAAGAGGCGGCCAAATCGAAGCCACTTCCGCCCATTCCGCTCTCCCTCAATGAAGTCCTGGCTTGGATCGATCGCTCCCATCCGCTCTTAAAGGGAGCCGGCACCGAAAAGGTCTCGGCACGCGGGAAAATGCTCAAGGCCTTGGGGGCCTTCGAGCCGGTGGTGGTCAACGACACGGAGATCGAACGATTTATTGAAAAGGGCACGACTAAGACACAAAGCGTCGGTTTCAACGACACTCTCGTGGAAGCCCGCCATCCATGGGGCTTTCGTGGAAGCGCGGGCATTCGACAGGCGATCGGTGATGCCAAGATTCCCGACCTCTCGTTCGGAAACGGTAACCAACAGGTCATTCTCGGCGGATTCATGCCGCTTCTCAAAGGGCTCATGATCAACCCCGAAAACGCGGAACTGCAACGTTCGGAATTGGCCGACCCTCGCGCCGAGGTCAAGATTTCCCAGACCCGGCAGGATCTCTTTCTCGCCGCAGCCACACAATTCTGGGATTGGGTCTCGGCGGCAAAATTCATCGACGTACAACGACGGGCTCTGGGCGTCGCGGAAGAGCGGTTGAGACAGGTGGAAGGTCGAGCGAAGGCGGGAGCCGTCGCCCCGCTGGACGTGGTGGAAGCCGGCCAGGAAGTGCAGCGCCGCCGAGAGGTCGCCATTGCGGCGCAACGGGTCCTGGAGCAAGAGCAATACAAGATGTCGATGTTTCTCTGGGAACAGCAGACCCCAACCGCCCCTCAGCTCGAACGGGCTCCGGACTTCCCGCCGACCGCTGCCTCCCCCACGGCGGAGAGCGTGCGGACCGACAAGTTACAGGCGAAGGCCGACCGTCCGGAGATTCGCGAGGTCGACATCGAGGCCAAGATCAACAACATCGACCTGGAGTTGGCCAAAAACAACCTCCTTCCGAGCCTCGACCTGGAAGCCGCTCCGGCGCGAGCGCCGGAAAAGTTCGTCCTCGGCCTGGGGTATCGCTTCGGCGTGGAACTCCGGATGCCGATCCTGCAGCGGAGAAGCCGCGGTGAAGTGCTGGAAGCGCAAGCCCAGGCTGATCGTTTGGTCTTGGTACAGAAATACCGGGAGCAGCAGGTGGTGGTCGACGTGGACAATGCCCTCTCCGCTATTGAGCGAGCGAAGGAACGGGTGGCCGCAGCGACCGAATCCCTACGCATGGCCAAGACGTTGGAGGAGGGTGAACGGTTCCGCTTCAGCATGGGAGCCACGAGCGTCCTCTTCGTCAACCTGCGGGAGCGCAATTCGGTCGATTCGGAGATGCAATTAGTCCGAGCGAAGGCCGACTACCAGAAGGCCTTGGCCCTCTATCAATGGGCGACCGGCACCTGGGCGCGCAGCCAGCCGTCCGCCGTTCCGGTCAACTACCGGATCGGCGCCGGCCTTTCCAAGTAGTGGCATTTTCGAATGTGCTCTGATAGGGTTTACCGATGCGAAGGGAGCCGGCATGCGCCGCCTCCCTTCCTGACTTGAGACGGCTCTCGCCGAGCATCAGGGAGGGCCCTGCATCAGGTCTTGGCAGGAGTCGTGCGCATGGCCCAAGACCATTCCGCTAATCAAGGTAGCCTGTTCAACACAATCGTCGGGCACCTCGGCCTCCTCTTCCACCTCGAGCGCCGTATCCTGGCGCTGATCTTTTCCTATTCGATCGTCATCGGGCTCTTCGCCCTCATCGTTCCCCTCACCGTTCAGGAACTCGTTAATACCTTCGCCTTTGCGCTACAGCCGATCACCATCGTGACCCTGGCGGCGGTCATGGTGGCGGCTTTGTTGTTCGTCGGCGCTTTCAGAGCCTTGCAATATTACGCGGTGGAGGTGTTGGAACGGCGCATTTTCGCGCGAGTGGCCATTGCGATGGCTCAGCAGCTCCCGCACGTGCAGTACCATGGATTCCAACCTCGCTTTGCGAACCTCTTCGTCGAGACGATCCTGATGCAGCGGGCGATCTCGGTGTTACTGGTCGATTTGATCAACGTGATCGTCGGCGGCGCGGTCGGTATGACCATCTTGGTCTTTTACCACCCCTACTTCCTACTCTATAACGCCATCCTGCTGATGGGCGTCAACGCAGTGTTCTTTTTGATGAGTCACGGTGGCCTGAAGGCCGACCTGAATCTCTCCCATGCGAAGTACGACACGCTGCACTGGTTCCAGGAGATCGCCTACAACCTGCTCCATTTCAAGGCGACGGACAGCCAGGCTTTGCTCATCAAGAAAACAGACCAGCTCCTCAACACCTACATGGGAGCGCGCCGAACCCGATTCAGCATCCTCATTCGACAATACCTCAGCTCGTTGGGCTGGCAGGCGATCGCCCACAGCGGCCTGATCGCCACCGCCGGCTGGCTCCTGGCGATCGGCCAATTGACGCTGGGACAATTCGTCGCGGCGGAGGTGGTGGTCAACGGCATCCTGTCGAGTGTCGACGGTGTCGTCAAACGTATGGGCCATATCTTCTATTTCCTCACCGCGTTGACCGAACTGAATCATCTGTTCTCGTTGCCCAAGGACCAGGACACCGCCACCCTCTCTATCCCACTCCCCGACCCAACCGTGCACGGCATCCGCGTGACGTGCAAGGATCTGACGTTCGCCCCGACCGGCGGTCCGCCCCTGTTCGCCGATTTCAACCTGGAAGTCACGCCCGGCGAAAAGATCGGGATCTACGCAGAAACTACCGCCGCCAAGACTACGCTGGCGCGGATTCTGGCAGGCCTGGAGTCTCCTACCTCCGGAGTGATCCGTTATAACGGAGTCGACCTGCGGCATCTGGATCTGGATTCGGTGAACCGGTTTCGCGGGTTCGTGTTGGACTCCAAACTTTCCCTGTTCGAAGGTACGCTCGAAGACAACATCGTCTTGGGCAGGGAATACATCCCCTATAGTGATGTGCGATGGGCGCTACGCTTCACTGAGCTGGAAGAAGAGGTCGATGCCTTGCCGCACGGGTTAAAAACCCACGTCCACATGCCGGGCACCCACTTCGCGCCCACCCACATCGTGCGCATCCTGATCGCCCGCGCCATTCTGGGCCGTCCGCAACTCTTGATCTTCGACGGCACCTTCCACAACATGCACCCCGCCATCCGCGAGACCATCCTCCGTCGCCTCTGCAGCAAGGAAGAGCCTTGGTCCCTGATCATCGTTTCCAACGATCCCAACCTGACCCCCCACGTGGACCGCCGCATCCTCTTGAGCTGACCGGTGAAGCCCGCAAACAGCGAACCATCCCGACCCACACCGTCGGTCTGGACCATTCTGGCTCGATTTCACCTCCTGATCGGGCTCGAGTCCCGTATCCTGGCCATCATCGCCTCCTACGCCGTCGCGATCGGCCTCTTCGCCCTCATCGTTCCCCTGACCGTGCAGGAGTTGGTCAACACGTTCGCCTTCGCCATTCAACCGATCATGATCGTGACCCTCGTGGTGGTGATGCTGGGGGCGCTGCTGCTCATGGGCGCGTTCCGCGTGCTCCAATCCCGCGCGGTGGAAATTCTCGTTCAGCGCATCTATGCGCGCCTGACCGTCGCCTTTACCGAAGCGTTGCCGCGTTTCCGGGAAGATGTCTTTCTCCCGCACTTGACCAACACCTTCATCGAGGCGGAGTTACTCCCGCGCGCCTTGGTCGCCATGCTGGTCGATGTCATCAACGTCGGCGTGTCCGGGACGATCGGCATGACGATCCTGATCATGTACCATCCCTACTTCCTCGGCTATAACGCCCTCGTCATCTCAGGCTTCACCTTTCTGTTGACCTTTTTCGGGCGCGGGGCCCTCGCCATTACCCAGCAGGTCTCCCGGCTGCACTACCGCACTTTTCGTTGGATGCAAGACATCGGCATCAACCGCTTGCACTTCAAATCGACCGAAAGCCTCCCGCTCCTGCTCAACAAGACCGACGCCCTCACCCAAGCCTACGTGGCGGCGCGCAAAATCCGGTCGGATATCCTGAGCGGCGCCCAATATAAGAGCGCCGTCGTCTTCCAAGCCTTTGCCCACAGCGGAATGATTGGCCTCGGGGGATGGCTGCTCTCGGTCGGTGATATCACCCTCGGGCAATTCGTCGCCGCGGAGGTCATCGTCGGCACCCTGCTCCTCAACCTCGATACGGTGGCCCGCCGGATGTATGCGGCCATCTATGTCGCCACCTCGCTCGACGAACTGTCGCGCCTGTTCGACCTGCCAAAGGAAGAGCTTTCCGGCCCCATTTCGGCTGCTCTCCCGGACCCGTCACTCCACGGTGTACGGCTCACGTGCAAGGAGGTCTCATTTGTGAGCCCCAGCGGGACGCTGCTCGTCGGGGCGTTCAATCTGGAGGTCTTGCCGGGCGAGAAAATCAGCGTGTTGTCGGCGACCAGCATGAGCAAAATGTCGCTCGCGTTGATCTTATCAGGCCTGTCCCGTCCGACTGGCGGGGCCGTGCGCTATAACGACGTTGACCTCCGCGACGTGCCGTTGAACTACATCAATCAATGCCGCGGGCTGATGCTGGATACCCATCCGACTCTGTTCGACGGCACGATCGAGGAGAATATTTCGCTACAGCGACCGTCTATCCGGTTCGAAGACCTAACCTGGGCGATCCGCTTCGTCGAACTGGAAGAGGACATCGACGCCTTACCCTTGGGACTGGAAACCCCGGTGTCCGCCAACGGCGCGACGTTCACCCGCAGTCAGATCTTACGGATCCTGCTCGCCCGCACGATCGTGACTCGGCCCAAACTGCTGATCTTCAACGGAAGCCTGCACAACATCGAACCGGCCCTTCGACTGACGCTCTTACGCCGGCTCTGTTCCCGGGAAGAACCCTGGGCTCTGGTCTTCGTTTCCAATGACCCCGAGATCGCCCAGCTGGTCGAGCGGCGGGTTGTGCTCGACTGACGGAGCCCGTAAGGACACACGGCCTTCGATTTCTTTCTTTCAGCCCGATCTGTTAGACTGAGCCGCACTAGGCCTCCCGGCCTGGCGCCTGTCCGGCTCGACGAAAGGGACGCCCGTGTCACTGGCCTCGCGACTGAAGCTGTCCTTCCCCAGCACGAATCAGTTGATCATCAGCATTCTCATCGCCGGATTGGGCTGGATCAGCGGCCAGGCCCTCAGCCGAATCGACCAGGACCTGCGCATCATGTACACGGAGTACACGTTGGGAGCCGCCGACCTCGCGCATATCTCCGCCGACGTCATCCGGTATCGGAATACGATCATCCGGTCGTTGGAGGCAGCGGACCGGAAGACCTTTGAGCGCATCACCGAATCCTTGCCCTCTCAACGGGCGCGCATTCAGCATGCGGTGGATCGGTATGCCGCCGCCGGTCTTCGTGTGTCGCGCAGCGGGCGCAGTGAAGAGAAAGATATTCTGGCCGTGCGCGAGAGCCTCGATCAATACTTTCACGTCGCGAGCAACACCGTCGATCTTCTGGCGCAGGAATGGAATGCCGGAACTTCACAAGAGGCAGCCGAGTTGCGGCGCAAAGCCGAAATCCATGCTGCCGATAACGGCGGACCGAAGGTGATGCAAGTGAGCCTGGCGCTGGATCGGCTGCTTGAAACGGTCGCCGAGGTCGCGAAGGACATGCGCGATGAAGGCACCAAAACCATTCGCACGACCAGCTACTGGGTCGTCGGCGGCAGTTTTTTTATTGCCTTCCTGAATCTCTTCCTGAGCCGTGCGGGCCGGCCGCAGGAAACGCCGATGCCACGATCTGAAGGACATCCGCGCGCCGGTTCTTCCGTGAACCTTCCTCACGAGGCATGATCCCGCACGCCGAACGGACCGAGCCGGCGGCGCGCCTCATCTCGTCGACTCCACCGATCGCCCCAAAGCCGCGAACAGGTCTCTCCGCTCCGTCTCCGTCAGGTCCTTCCATTGACCGGGCTGCAAACCGTCGATCGTGATGTGCATGATCCGCACACGGTGCAGCGAGACGACGCGATACCCAAAGGCTTGACACATCCGTCTGATCTGCCGATTACGTCCCTCCGTAAGGATGATGCGAAACCGCCGCGGACTCAGTCGCGTCACGGTACAGGGTCTCGTCCGCGCTCCGAGAATCACCACGCCCCGTGCCATCCTCGAGAGAAAGGCCTCGTCGAACGGGCGATCCACCTCAACCCGGTATTCCCGTTCATGCCCGTGCTCGACCCGCAGGATCTCATTGACGATGTCGCCGTCGTTCGTCAGCAGAATGAGGCCCGACGAGTCCTTGTCGAGCCGCCCGATGGGAAAAATCCGGAGGGCATGGCCGATTTCCGCAATGATGTTCCGGCGGACCTGGGGCTCGGTCGTCGTCGTCACCCCGACCGGTTTGTGATACTTGAGGTAGACGAATGGGTTTCCGCGCTGGACGATCGTCCCGTCTCGCGCAACGACGTCCGAAGGTGTCACTTGGTCGCCCAGCTTGGCCGTGCGGCCGTTGATGGTCACCCGCCCCTCGGCGATCAACCGATCGGCTTCTCTCCTGGAACAGAGTCCCTGCTCGGTGAAGAACTTATTGATACGCAAAGGTCGGTCTCGGTCGGACTCAGTGCACGCGCCGACCGGCTCGAATGCGACCCAGCATGCGATAGATCAGCCGGGCTATGCAGAACTGAGGAGCCACGAATCCTTCGATCGGTGCGATTTCGCTGATATCCATACCCACGATGCCGGGGCCATTGGCCAGGGCCGTGATCAACGCCAGCGTGTCGTACCACCCCAAGCCGCCCGGCTCAGGCGTGCCCAGTGCCGGCACGAGCGACGCATCGAGGCCGTCACAATCGAAGGTCAGGTACACCGGACCGCTGCAGGCCGCCACGACTTCTGGAATCCAGCGTGCCGCTCGCCCTTCATAGGGACCGGACGGATCAAGGATCGACGCCGCCAGAAACGTCTTGATCCGGGGTGTTCTCTCGATCAGGTCGATCTCCTCCGAACTGATCGAGCGCACCCCGACCTGCACCAACGGCAGTCCATCCTGGACAACGCGGGCCATGACGCTGGCGTGACTATAGGGATTCCCCTGATAGGCCTGGCGGAGATCTCCATGGGCATCGATCTGCAGGACACACATGCCGGGATAGGCCCGGGCATGCGCGCGAATCGCCCCAAGCGCCCCTGTATGTTCACCAGTGAGGGTCACCAGGAACTTTCCCTGTCCGACGTGCGGCTGCACAAACGACTGAATCGCCTCGACGGCCGCGCCATCTACCCGACCCTCGAGTTGTACACTGGCATGCGTCGCAACGCCACCCCAGTCGCGGTAGGGCTCGCTCTTCACGGTCTCGTCGTACAACTCGACCTGCTGGGACGCTTCGATGATTGCGGAGGGGCCTTGATCAGACCCGAGGATGTAACTGGAGGTATGTTCGTAGGGGGCCGGCAGCACGTAGACCCCGGCCTGGTCCGGATGACACCAAGGCTCGTCGATGCCGAGGAAATTGTCGCTCTGCCCGAGCCAGCCCGATGGGAGCGTCATACTCGCTCGCCGTCACGCCTGGTTCCGGAGACTTTTCGGCACGTTTTCCGTGGGGATGAAGACAGCCAAGGCGATCACGCAGGTCCACCGGTTGGGACGCCCAACCGCAGATTGCGTAATGTTCAGCGTGCGGACGATTTTGCCGCCCATCTTGAAGACCTGTTCGCGTTCTTTCCACGCGACATCGGGATCGAATTCGATGCCTTGTGTCGTGGCCAGCATCTGGGCGGCCAGATCTTCCGTATACTCTCCCGATTCCTCGTCCGTTTCACCATAGGCATGGTGCTCGGAGAGATAGCCGTACGTTTTCCGATCGGTTGGGACGGCCAAACCGATGGAGGCGGAGATCAGGCGGTTGCGCTCATTGGTTTCTGAACGGGCCATGACGCAGAACGTGATCTCGCCCGGATTCAGCAATTTCTCGCCGCGCTTGCGGGGAAGAATTTTACAGTTGGGCGGGAGAATCGACGACACGCTGACGAGGTTGCAGTAGGCCACGCCGGCGCTTCGCAAAGCCTGCTCGAACGCAGCCAGCTTTTCTTTGTGCACCCCGACGCCTCTCGTCAAGAACATGTGAGTTGGTACCATGTGCGCGTCCCTCTTCATCCCTCGTCGAAATCACTCTTCGCCGAGTGTTCGATGATTGTCACAGACCAATCCCGCCTGCGCGGGGTGCGGCTCTACGGGCGGAAGTTGTATCAAGTTTGCGGGCCATCCGCAATATGGCGGCGGGCTTTTTTTGAGTCGCGTGCGATCGTCTCAGACGCGGCGCAGGTTCATGACGAGCAGTTTGGGTTCCGTCATGTCCTCGATCGCATAACGAACCCCTTCACGGCCGATCCCGGACTCCTTGACGCCGCCGTAAGGCATATGGTCCGCTCGGAAGGTGGGAATCTCATTCGCCAGCACGCCGCCGACTTCCAGCCGGTCGAAGGCCTGAAAGATGCGCCCGACGTGTTGCGTAAAGATACCGGCCTGCAGGCCGTACGCCGATGCGTTCACCGACTCGAGCGCCGTCTCGAAGTCTCGATAGGGGGTCACGGTCACCAGCGGCCCGAAGACTTCCTGGCACGACACCTTCATGGCCGGTGTCACGTGCGCCAACACCGTCGGCCGCACGACGGATCCGGAACGAGTTCCGCCGGACAACAACTCCGCGCCCTGGGCGATAGCTTCCCCGATCCATTGCTCCACCCGGTCGGCCGCCCCTCGGTCGATCAATGGGCCCACCATGGTGCGTTCGTCCGCCGGATCGCCGAACTCCAACTGTTGCACCAGCGTGATCAACCGCTCCGTGAACGCGGATACGACCGATTCGTGCACCAAGATCCGCTGCACAGAAATGCAGGTCTGGCCGGCATAACTGAAGCCTCCGGTCACGCATCGCTGCGCCGCATACTCCAGATCGGCATCCGGCTCGACGACGACCGCGGCATTGCCGCCCAGTTCCAACACCACCTTTTTCTTGCCGCACTTGGCCTTCAACATCCAACCGACGGGTGCGCTGCCCGTGAAGCTGAGCAATTTGAATCGCGGGTCGACGACCAACTGCTCGGCCACCGCATTGCCGCAGGGCAGGACGTTCAGGGCCCCCGGAGGGGCCCCGGCCTCCAGCAACAGTGCGCCGAGCCAGAGGGCCGTCAACGGAGTCTGGGGAGCCGGCTTGATGAGGATCGAGTTGCCCGCGGCGAGCGCCGGAGCCACCTTGTGCACCACGAGGTTCAGCGGAAAATTGAACGGCGTGATCCCGAGAATCGGGCCGATGGGAAAGCGTCGCGTCACTCCCCAGTAGGTTTCCATGCCGGGCGACCAATCCAAGGGGACCACCTCACCGCCGATTCGTTTGGCCTCTTCCGCCGCAACGGTGAAGGTCTGAACCGAACGCCCCACTTCGCGACGCGCGTCGCTCAGAGGTTTCCCGGACTCGTTCATCATCAGACGCGCCACCTCATCTTGTCGGGCGGTCAACGCCTGGGCCGTCTTCAACAGGATGGTGGCACGCGCATGGCTCGACAACCGGCGCATGGCCGCCGCCCCCTCGACCGAGGACTCGACGGCTTGCGCGGCTTCGGCCGCCCCGCCCTGGCACACATGGGCGACCGTCTCACCATTATAGGGATTGCATATAGGGACGACGGACTCGGTGTGATGCCACCGGCCGCCGATAAGAAATGGACGTCCTTCTACCAATGGACCCGCTCCGCAAGGGGGGAAATGCTACTGCACCGATTCGAGTGAGGTCGGTGCCGGTGCAGCCGCGCGTAGCGCCTCCTCGGCTCGGCAAGCCGCCGTCGCCTTGGCGATCAGTTCCTCGGTACCCCAATCCTGCACCGCAGCCAACGTGAAGGCCTCATAGGTCGAGACCCCATGGCATGTCGGACAGTCAGGCATCGGCACCTTGCGACAGAACGCCTCGCTCAAACAAGACATGCACACCCAGACATCCGGTTCCCCATCGTTCGCAGGCACAGCCCAAAACGCTTGTTGCGACCCCATAATGCGCTTCCTCTTTCCTGGCTAGACGATGATCGACTGCGCACCCTACTTCTGCTTCCCTCCAGACGACGAGAGCAACTTTTCGATCTCTTCCTCAAAGGCCTCAAAAGGGAATGCTCCGGGAATCGCGATGGCCGGATTCTTCGTCGTCGGCTGTTGCGACGTTCGCAGCAAGACAAACCCGGGTGTCCCGCGGAATCCCCAGGAGTTCGCTTCGTCGCGATCTTGGAAAATGGCTTGGACGTAGGGGGCGTCGCGCAAACATTGCCGGAACTTCCCCTCATCCAGACCGATTGTCTTGGCATGTTTTTCGTAGCTGTCCACGTCGAGCCGGCCGTCTGCGGCAAACAACCGATCATGCATCGGCCAGTAGGCGCCCTGGTCACCGGCGCAGCGTGCCGCCAGAGCCGCCGTCACGCCCGGCCCTTGATCGGCACGGGGATAGTCCTTATAGAGGAATCGCACCTTCCCCGTATCGACATAACGTGCCTGTATTTTCGGCCACGTTTCCTTGAAGAACTTGAGACAGTACCCGCAGGTGAAGTCCGAGTATTCAATCATGGTCAAGGGGGCATCGGCCTTACCCCGCACCCGATTATCGACTGTAGGCATCCCCGCCGCGAGGGCAACGCCGGCGACCGCTACAAGCAGACCGGCCGCGACCGTGGCCCTCGACACCCACTTGCTCATCCGGCTCATGTGGACGCGCTCTTGGTGCGGCTGTGTTCCAACAATCCCAGCATGAGGAGAGGCCAGACCAAGGTGGCATCGCTGAGCACTTCGGCGAAGCGTCCGCCCTCGGCCGGAGAAACGAACTTGCCCCACGAAATGCCCTCCTGATAAGTGCAACCGCTTAACCCACCCCAATAGTCGGGCTCCGGACAGATCCGCACGCCGTAGTGAAACCGAGGCGGCTTCACATCCAGGCCCAAGCGCGTGTTTCCGATTTCGATATAGGGGGCCACCTGTTGCGCCCAATTACGAGGCACTCCCCCTCCGATCGTGAAGATACCGAGCCGCTTGGCGCCCAGCACTTCATCGGCATAATGGTTGAGATCAAGATAGGGGTTAAAGTTCGGGTAACATTGGTGCAACCCACGTAGCACGGCCATGTCGCCGCCCTCTTTGACCTGACTGCGGACGCGGTCGATATTTTTCCCCATCGCCCAGGTCCCCACATCTAGCCCCATTTCGGAGTCGGTGAACGCCGGGATATACACCGGCACGTTCTTCAGGTAAGCGCTCTTGAGAATGCCGTCGCCTTCGAACTCCTCGGCCAACGTCTTGCCGAGTTCTCGGGTGAGGATGTGGGATGCCAACGGCTGGTCGGTGTTGAGCCGCTTGAGCGTCAATGACACCACATGCTCGACATAGTTGAGATTGGACTCCATCTCAAGCGTGTCGTACACGCGGTTATACCCCTTGCGGAAGAGTTCTTCGTCGCTGGCAGACTCGGGATGGCGGTAATGGAGCTTGCCGATCGATTCACTCAACCCGTGCGCCACCAGCGCGCCGGTAGAGATGACGACATGCACCATGCCCCGTTCGATCATCGTGCTGATGATCTTGCCCATCTTGGCAATCGTCATGGCGCCCGAAAGTGTCAGGACAACCTTGCAATCGGGATCGTCGATCATCGCGGCAAGCGTCTCGAAGGCTTCGCCCAGCCGACGGCCGCCAAAGGCCGTCTTCCGCATCGCCTGCAGCAGTTCGGAAAAGGAATGGATTTTTTCGGGATCGAGAGGCTCCAACGCCTCTAGGCCATCCGTCGCACCATCGTGAAACTCGCGCACCGACATGACAAATACCTCCCGACAACGATCGACGTTCCGAACGAGCAGGTCATTTTATACACAACCGACTGTCGCGGGGTCAATTCAAGGACCGTGAACGCAAGCCGTTCAAGCCTCATCGCTCACGGTCCCATCGGAGGACGCATCCTGATCGGACGCACGATTCGAGACGCAACCGGTCACGCGTGCGTTTCGGCAAAGCGGGAGGGCACGTGACGGGGCACGGACGGGCGCCTGAACGAGGCCGCTACGGCGAACACCTTTTCATACACCGCCGTGTAGGCGACCGCGGTCTCGATCGACGGCTCAGGATGGGTTGTGCCTCCATCCTGGGAGGAATCGAGCGGGATCAGTGCCTGCCAATTCAAGTCGGGACAAAGACGCAGCTGCTCGGAACTCGTCGCCACAAGAGGCAACTCCTTAAACTCTCGATACAACGCCGCCACCTCGGGCATATCCAATGCCCCATACACCGTCGCCACGACGGGAACGGTGCTTCGCCGCATCAAGGGAAACGCGGTAAACCCGGCGTGCACGTGAATCACATCGAAGGGGACCGGGGACGAGAGCGCCTTCTCCAGGGCCAACAAGGTGAGGCCTTCGGCCAAGTGCCGCTTGGGCGCCGCATAGTGCCGGAGCGCGCGCGGGGCCACGCCCACCAGCGTCCCGGTGACGCAACTGTCGGCACTCGCAAAGACCGTCACGTCATGACCGACCCGCACAAGACTCCTGGCCAACTGAGCCACGGTCTGTCCCTCGGCCCCCTCACTCTCGACCGTCACTTCCTCCCAAAACGGACTGACTTGGGCAATACGCATGACATCCCTTCCTTCCTGTCCTCGTTGAGGATCTGCTTCAAAGGGGCGCATGGTACGGCGCGAAGATGAAGATTTTCTGAAGGACAGATGAAACTTCGATGAGCGACGCGCTGCTACGCAGGAGACATCTGACGTGCGACGCCGGTAGAACCCTCGTAAACTCTGACTGTTAGTCCTCGTACGCCCCCCACCCTCGCCTCTCAAGACTACGTACAGACATTTCCAAAAGAGCTGCTACTGTTGACGAAGACACCGAGACGGGTCCCTTCATCGATTCTTTCATGACCGTCCGCTTCACCATCCTGATCCTTGCGGGAATCGTCGGCATCCTGATCTTCTCAGGATACATGATCGGCCTGTCCTATAAAGACATCATGCCGCGTACCTTCTCCCTGCAAACGAACGCGAAAGGCCAGGCCCAGACGCCACCTGGCGTGATGATCAATCTCCCTGCGGTCGTCGCACCGGTCGACGATGGTCGCCGCTACTACTATGTTCAAGTGAGTGTCGCGGTAGAGATTGACCGCTTAGGCACCGCAGGATTGATCCAAGCTCGCCATGATGTCATCGACCGGAAAATCTTGGAGATCTTCCACGCCTATTCCCCGACCGACCTGCGGACGGCGGGACAATCCCCCACCCTCCGGCAGGACATCAAGCAGGCCATCAACGAACTCCTTCCCAGAGGCCGGGTCAAAAACGTTTACATCACCAACTGGCTCATGACCCCCGTCGGCTCCTAGCCCCCCGCCTTGTGAAGTGCCGGACATTGCCGCGCCGCTGTGGTATCACTGGCGGGGCCCCAGCCGGAATACATGCGGGCTGTGGGATTAGGGGGAGTCGTGACCTATCGGGACCTGCTGCGTCTGGCGAACGGCTATGCCGACTCCAAAGTATTGCTGTTGGCGAACGAACTCGACCTCTTCACCGCAATCGGACGGAGCGAACGACGAGCCGAGCTTCTGGCAAAACGGTGCGGCACCCTCGTCGAAGGGATGACGCTCTTGCTGCAGGCCCTCGCGGGATTAGGATTGCTCCGTCAACGCGGCTCCTATTACCGCAACACCCCGCTCGGTTTGAAGTTTCTCGACGGCCACAGCCCCACGGCGCTGACGAACCTGTTATGGCTTCTCAACCATCATCGGTCCGATTGGACCGACATGGTGACCAGCATCCGCCGCGGCCGCCGGGGCTGGGCGCCGGTTACCGCTACGGCAACCTTTCGACGTCGGTTTGCGCTCGCCATGCATGAGCGAAGTCATATGCTCGCCCCTCGCACGATCGGCACCTTCCGGTTGCCTCCCCGGGCCAGGCGATTTCTCGATCTCGGCGGCGGAGCCGGCTCCTATAGCCTCGCGCTCGCGCAGCGTTACCCGTACCTGAGCGGCATGGTGATCGATCAATCCGTGACGGTCGCCCGACGACTGATCCGACGCAATCGACTCACCGACCGTATTCACGTGATCCGGGGCAACGTCTTCACCGCTCCCCTTCCATCCCAGATCGATGCCGCCATCGCCTCCAACCTGTTCCACGATTTCGACGAGACAGAAAATCGTCGTTTGCTGAGACGACTCCACCAGGCGCTACGCCCGGGCGGCAAACTGTTCATCGTGGAGTTCTTTCTCAACGACGCCAAGACCCAGCCGGCCGACGCCGCCGTCTTCTCGCTCTTGATGTATGCGTTCACCGCGACAGGCCGTTGTTATGCGTGGAAGGAAATCGAGAGGTGGCTACACGAGGAAGGGTTCGGCCGCCTGCGACGGCGGCCCATCATGGGCAGTATCGGCACGTTGGACGCTGTCAGGTTATGAGGAAACGGCGTCGCCGCCGATCACACCGAAGGCGCCGAGGCGGCTGTGGTACTCCTGGAGTTGCCGACGCACCGGGATGAGGAGCCGAGGAGGCATCTGATCAACTACTTCTCTGGCGAACGACACCATCCGCTGGTATCGTTTCACACCAAGCGCTACGTCAGCCAGCACCCAATAGAGATTCTCGACCCATCGCGATATGATCACCTGCCTCCAATAACCGTAGAGGACGGCCGGCGTCTTGATGGTCCCACGGAACGCGTCTTTGATTTCAACCAAGAGCCGCTCTTCATCGGCCGAGCGCTGGTAAACCCCCTCCACCACATGATTCAGCGAAATGAAATCCTGTAGGTCGAATCGGGCATCCACGTCCTTGGTCTGTTCTCGATACAACGCCCAATCGGTGGTGAAGTGCAGCCGTTCGAGCAGCACGAGAAAATCCTGCAGCGTGATCTCCTCGACCGTTTCACAGGCACGCGACAACCGGACCTTGATGAAGGTGCGCCGATCATAGGTATGGCTCGGCAAGTAATAGGTGCCGGAAAGCTCGATCAATCGCCCCGCATGGTCCCACTTGGGAAATTGGTATTGCCAGTGATCGGGGATGGTTACCCCAGCCTCCGCCAAGGCCTCGCAATAACGCGGCAGGAAGTGATCGAACAGGGGTCCGCCCGCTTCGGTCAAGGGTGTCTCCGGCAATGCCCCCATCGCCAAGGTCAGCCGAGCGAAGGGCATGCGGGTATACCCGTCGGACTCGATCACAAAATTGAAACCGCCCCACGGCCCGACATCCAAGAACGTGGTGCCCCCCTGGCCCGCCAGCCACTCTTCAGTCTCCGCCGCCAGACCACGCCAGAGATGGATCAGGCGCCCGATATGAACGCGCCGTTCGCGAAACATCGCGACGGCCGGAGGTGGCGCGCTCTCCATTCCACCTCCCAGTCGTGACTGGAGTTTGATCGTTTCCCACTCGATCGCGTCGGCCAACGACCCATGACGTAGGGCCGCTGTCGAAAACTCTCGTCGACAATCCGCGCGAACCATGTCCCAGAGGTCTGAGGACGGCGATGTGGCCGCCGCTTGCGCCACTTGATCGGCGAACCCGGCAAGCCGTGAGGCAAGAGGACCTGAAGTACGTCGCTGAAGCGCGAGCCGAAACTGTCGAAGTGCGCGGCCTGCGCGCGCAGAGACCTTACCGCCGGCTTCGACCCTGCGGGCTCCGTACGGTATCTCCGTGGACAAACCGAGCACCGTGTGGCTCATCGAGGCTCCTGGCGGATGCAGGGAAACAAGAGTGTTCCCGCGCCGCTGAACCTCTATAAGCCACGGGCCGAGGTGGCGGAACTCGTAAACCCCGATAGTTTGGACAGGAAGATTACGAGGGGTCAGGGAAGGCAGAGATTAGGAAGGGGCGAGAAGCCCATGAGTCAATGCATATTTGATCAAATCCGCCGTGGTGCGCAGGTTGAGTTGTTCCATCACCTGTGCCTTGTGGAATTCGACGGTGCGGGTCGAAATCTTGAGCCGCTGGGCGATATCCTTCACCGTGCGGCCTTCGGCCAACAACTGTAGCACCTCACGCTGGCGAAAGGTGAGGGCCTTCCGCCGAGGACGCTGCTCTGACCTGGCCGACAACAGGACATCGAGCAGATCCTTGGCGATCAACGGCGTAATGTAGGTATGCCCCGCCCATACCGTTCGGATGGCCTGCTCCAATTCATCCACCGCCGATCGCTTGAGTACATACCCCGAAGCTCCCGCCTCGAAGGCCGAGCGAACGTAGTCCGCATCGGCATGCATGGTGACGAAGATGACCTTCACCGTCGGTTGGAGCTTCTTGAGTTGGGTCGCCGCGTCGATGCCGTTGAGGAGCGGCATGGAGACATCAAGGATCACGATGTCCGGCGTCAGGCGCTGCGCAGCCTCGAGCAGGGCCCGTCCATCCTCGACCATCCCCACGAGTTCACACTGCTCATTGAGGATTCTGCGAAACCCTTCCAACACCAGCGAATGGTCATCGGCCAACAGAACCCGCGGTTTAGACATCCGTCCCTCTCCCAAGCGGCACCCGCACCTCGATCAGCGTCCCGCCCCCCTGCGCAGCCGCAACCTCCAACGTCCCCCCGACCTGCCGCACCCGCTCCTTCATGCTGAGGAGTCCCAATCGTCCCTGCTTTTGTGAGGCTTGCAACGGATCAAACCCGACGCCATTGTCCCGGATCGACAGGCTGATCGTCCCATCATCACAGATCAGTTCCACTTCTACCTCCGTCGCCCGGGCATGCCGAGCCACATTGTTCAACCCCTCCTGGGCGATTCGATAAACACACGTGGCCTGATCCGTGGGAACCGCCCTCACGGGATCGTGATGCACATACACCACCTCCAGTCCGGTACTGGCCGAGAAGTCGTCCACCAGACGACGGACCGCCTTGGTCAGCCCCAGATCATCCAGAATGGAGGGATGAAACCGGTAGGCCATCTGGCGCAGATCATCGGACACTCCCGTCAGGCGACCCGTGATCGACCGCACCATGCCTAGGACGGCGTCGGGATCCCCCGCCTCTCCCTTCTCGATCCGGCGCAGGTCCATCGCCAACATTGCCAACCGCTGGTTCACATCGTCATGCAAATCCCGCGCAATCCGGCGGCGCTCTTCCTCCTGGGCGGTCAAGAGTTGACCGGCCAAGGCCCGCAGTTCCTCCCGGCTCCGCTGCAACTCTTCCTGGCTCGCCTTCAGCGAAGCTTCGCTCCGGCGAAGCGATTGCTCCGTTTCCATCCGCTCGGCAATCTCCTGGACCAGCGTCCGATTGACGGTCGCCAGCTCGCGCGTACGCTCCTGTACCCGCTCTTCCAACGCATCATGCGCGTGGCGGAGCGCTTCTTCGGTCTTTCGACGCTGGAATGCATACATAAGTGGGAACCAAATGGCCGTCAAGCTGAACAGCCGATTGCTAAATCCCATCCAGAGCGGCACATTGGGAAACGTCACGCCGAGAAAGACATCCGAGAGCGCCAGCACCGAACAGGTCCCCGCGACCAGCAGTGGAATTTTTCGGTCCGGGATCGCAAGCGACAGCACCACGAGGCCGCCGTACAGCACCCCGTTGCCGATTCCCAAGGGAAGGTAAAGGTCAAGCGTGTAGAGGCCGATGCCGAGGACGACGATACTGAGCAGGAGCAGTCTGTGGGCAGGCAGGATCATGAGGCTGCACGATTATCCTCCCTTCGCGCGGGTCGCTTCAACCTCGTGGAACGGCAGCGACGCGCGCCGGCACTCAAACCAATGTGCAGCGCCAGGAATAGATTTGAAAGAAATGGAATAGCGACAAAGGGTGGGATAAGTGAGGTTCAATCGTCTTGTCCATCAGTCGGCCTGTTCGCTCCTCAAGGAGAGCAGGGTTTCCGTTCCTCTTCCATCAAATTCAGCATCGAACTCCTTTCAAGCTCGACAAAGGTCCCACACCGGGCGGTCCAAAATTTGGGCCCATGCAGGGGTGTGGGCGCTGGCGCTGGCTGTCGATCCAACTCGGGAATTTGGATTTGAATGTTCATAATTGTCAGCATCGGGGCCGGGGGATAGATGATGTATGGCCATGGGGAACTCCCGAACAAACCAGGGAAATGCACTACCGGGGAAGACATCATCCGACTGTTATAGCGCTGCATCGCATCGCCACTAAAGTCACGGAGCCGTCCACCTGCCTCAACATCCGGGCTCAGTAGAACAAACAGCGCCACTATTACAATCTGAGCCCACCAGTGCCCCCGACGATTCACGCCTTTCATTCCATAATTATACACGTTTGACGTTCCTTGTTCGGACAAATACCTTCCCCCCCACTAATCGCTTTCACTCTCGCGGCAAGTCAAATCATTTTCATCATAGTTGCCCTCACCAATGTCATCAACTGGAAAATCCCCTAAAGCTCCGCGACGCCTGACACAGCTAGAAACTACGTACACCACGCCTGGTTTGTCCTATAGATTGTCCTAATGAAGGGTCAGCCCTCGCCAGGCCGGTTCTCAGGAAAGTCGCGAACACTTTGGAAGGTCAGGGGAAAGGTTGGTGGTCCCAACGGGATTTGAACCCGTGTCTGAGCCTTGAGAGTCAGAGTCGGAGCAGATTCACAGTGGCCTGATTTTGCGAAGGTTTCCCCGTTTTATCTTTCATGTCAGGCAGTTAGCAGCTTTACAAAGATTACAGTGCTTGCACTCCGTAACGACGTTTCAGCAAAGTTTTAGCACAAATTTAGCACAGTGCTTTGAAACGCAATGGCTCCATGGAGGCACTAGTTGAGGCATGATGCTCGGATTAACCCGTCCTCGAAATGTATAGGATCTCGATGGACATCCCCTATATAAAAATGTTCCTGAGTTCCGGCATCGAGCGCATGATCTGTGTAATAGTTAAGAATCCGAAGTGCTCCTGCGCAGTCACCCGTGTTATGCATCACTACTGCCAAGACATAGTAAAGTTGTGGCCAACCGCAGATTCTGCCCCTCACGATTCCTACCCTCTCTTGATCATAGAGGCTACCGCGAGCAACTGTTCCTACATTTAGCTGCCACCACCAGCCAGGATAACAATATTCGATCTCCAATAGTTTTCGTATTGTTGCGACTGCCGAAACCCAATTGTGCCGTTTTAGGTAACCATCTAGGTCGAAAAGTAAGGAGTTGAGTCTTTGGATCTCAAGCTTCTCACGTTCACCCATCCGCCTGAAGGCATTGACAGCCTCCATGGCTGCTAAATGCCCTCGCCTCAAATGTTCATACCAACCCGACCACCCCCCTATACCCCATGTAGGAGGCAGGTGACTATATGATGCATCGTCAGTCTTGAGATCTTCCTCAGGAGTGTATGGCGGGTTTAGAGCGAGCAGTTCCCAAAGCAAATTCGCCACTCGGCCTTTATAGATATCTGAGTGCGAAGAAACGACCTGGCTTGCATCTATGTTCCAAACATTTGAGATTTTGAGATCAGGGTAGACCTTCATGCTCCCGCTTTTTTCTACTGTAGCTGAGTAGTTCCATTGTTGCAGTCCACAGGCGCCGATAGCACAACTAGGCCCTCCCTCTTCCATCATTGAGCCCAATCGATAAAGGTATCGATCCGCCATGTCATGGCTCGACATGACGTTAAACACTCTGAGATCAGTGTAAGAGGCTAGCTGCGTAATTGTGGGAATCCAAACCATCCTAATATCGCTCAGATCCACTAGTGTGCTCCGCCGTACATAATCTTCATCACCATGTTTCTGCCTCATGTCATTCAAAAAAATTTCAGCGTTCCAACTTGTTTTATAGTCTAGGTAGTCTCTGGTTAGACTGGTCTGGGGACCGAGTGAGGGTTCGCCTACTGCAGCATTCAACAGAACGAGTTGAAGCTGTTCCAGATTTGAGAGAAATAAAAAGGTTCTGTAGTTCGATCTATTAATGTAATCCTGCAGCCCGCGCACAACCATCCTTCCGCCGAAACTATGCCCAATGAATGCCAGCTTATAGCGCTTATCTCGCTCGAACGAGCTGTTCGAAATAATTTCCATAAGCCCTGCAAATCCCTCATTCGCAATACGATCTACACGATCCTTGATCTTCCAGAAATTCAACCAGCGCGGAAACTCAGTAGCTGGCCAGAAAACCCCTATTATTATGACCTTTTCGGTCCGCGAAGAGCCGCTCCTTGAATGTGTATGAAAGCGGCAAATTAGATCCTGATAATCCCTTTCGGCAGTTTCTGTTGTCTTATCCCACCCGTGGACGAATACGTACACTTGGTCTGCTCGGCGTAAGCCATCCTTAATAGAATCTACCTGATCGTCATAAACGAATTTACCGTCTTCATCGAACTCTACAGGGAGGAAAAACTCCCCTGCCGTCCGTTCGCAAGGAAGCGTGGTTAGATCTTTACTATTGTAGCGAGTACCATCCGCACATCCAGCCACTAAGCAGACCAAAACCAATAGGCCAAGGAATCGATATTTATCCATTAAATTCATACAGTTCTGTTTTTTTGAATGCGCGACATTAGACATTTCATTAATAGCTGTCAAGGCGGGCATGCCCGTTTGACTTGTCATGCATTCTGACGTACGGTTCCGTCATTCATTTTGAGTGACATGGAGGTCACATGAAAACCCAGATGATGCAGTTTCGGGTCAATGAGGAAGAGAAGGAGTTGATCGAGAAGTGTGCCAAGAAAGCAGGCATGGAGGTGGCCGACTATATCCGCGTCTCTCTGCTCATGGAGATGGTGATCGCGGGAGAGGTGCAGGCCATCAAGATTATCGGGCGGCGGATCGGCATGAAGGCGATGGATGCCCTGAGCCGTCGGCTCAAGGAGAACCCCACGTCATGAGGAACGGAAGCCGGTCGGCGCGGTCCGGCGACAGCCGGATGCGCAATCAGCCCCCTATGAGTAATACGGGGGCGCTAATAGCAAACGTCTCACTGCGTTCTTTCGGTCGCTTGTGTCGTCTAAGCGTCGTACGATCCAGCACTTACACACGTCGAAGCGGTCAACACCAGAGTACTCGCTTCGGAGCAGCAATTGATACGGAGACAAGAGTACTCGCAGAGGAACAGG